>JAESFT010000142.1_pt1 | contig 84978 bp, 77 predicted proteins | sample 9269451 | NCBI WGS metagenome assembly JAESFT01 (sample SAMN14502557, study PRJNA617106) | algae metagenome | isolation source: Scytonema hyalinum WJT4-NPBG1 and co-occurring heterotrophs from well... | place: USA: Mojave Desert, Joshua Tree National Park, California | collected 2006-05-25 | reverse complement strand
GAGCGCATCTCCCTCCCCCGCTTGCGTCGGGGAGGGATTAGGGGTGGGGGGTGGCTCCGCTTCTGGGATGCTGGGCGAGACGCGCGCAGGTGGGGCGCTTTCTCCCTCCCTTCAGGGGAGGGTGGCACGCGTGAGCGTGACGGGTGGGGTGTTGCGCGAAGCGCATCCGGCACGCCATCAGACGAGCAGCACTGCGCGACGCTGATGGCGGCGCGTCCTGCACCACCGGGCCTAGAGCTCGCCTGCGGCGAACACCCCCCACCCCTACCCCTCCCCTGAGGGGAGGGAGGTGCCTCGTCCTGCTGGATCGAGGTCTACGCCCAGCACCCCCCACCCTGAGTCCCTCCCCGCCGCAAGCGGGGGGAGGGAGAGACGAGGTGCCTTCTGGGGCAGTGAGTTCTCATCCCACCCGACCTCGCTGACGCGAGGCCACCCTCCCTTGGCAGGGAGGGATGGTTACTGCGCCGAGGCCGAGACGACCCTCGGGTCCTCGTCGGGGAGAATCGAGGTCCAGCCGGTTTTCGTCTCGCCTTCGCGCTTGAGGAAGATGTAGCCCGTGCGGTCCCAGCGCAGAACGCTGGCGTTCTGGTTGTCGAGGACGAGGTCTTCCTTGTCGGTGCGGGCGGTGAGCACCGCATGGCCCTCGCCGAAGCCGTCGATCACCACGGTCATGAGCAGCGCCCGCCGGGGCAGGCCGGCCTCCACGAGATACCGGCGCTTGCGGAGTTGGATGTCCTCGCAATCGCCCGCGCCCGTCTCGGCGAAATCCCAGCGATCCGCCTCGTTCCAGTGCACCATGTCGGTGAGCGGCGTGATGGTGCGGTTCACGTAATCGTTCACCGCGCGCAGCAATTCGATGTTCTCGGGCGTATGGGCGATGGTGGCGGGCTCGCCCGCGTCCACCCGGCACTCCTCGGGTCGCTTCTCGCAGAAGGCCGTCCAGGCCTTGAGCGCCGAGGCCTCGCCCGCCGTCTTCATGCTCGGCGAGGCCGCCGCGGCGCTCGTAAAGCCCATCACGGCCAACGCGGCGAGAGCGGGCGCGAAACGAGCGATCATGCGGGCCTCCAGAGCAAACCAGGGCGGTGTCGACGGGGTGACCCCGCCACACGGCCATGCTCGGACCGCGTTCGTTACTGATAACTTAACGAAACAAGCTAGGCCTTAAGACGTAAGGAGAATTCACGTTACGGCAGGGCGGCCGAACCCTGGCATGAGGTTACCAGAATCCTTATATCAGGACCTTAGTCTCTCCTAATCCTGTGAATTCGTCCGGGGGTGTGGCCGCCATGCAATGGGCCGACGATGGAGTTGTGCTCGGCGCCCGCCGCCATGGCGAGTCGAGCGTGATCCTCGAATTGATGACCCGCGAGCACGGGCGCCATCTCGGCCTCGTGCACGGCGGGCGCTCGCGCAAGCAGCAGCCCGTGCTCCAGGCCGGCAACACGGTTCACGCGGTCTGGCGCGCGCGGCTCGACGAGCATCTCGGCTCCTTCCAGGTGGAGGGCAACGAGATGCGCGCCGCCCGCTTCATGGGCTCCCCGCTGGCGCTCTACGGGCTCGCCACCGTCGCGGCGCTCCTGCGCTTCCTGCCCGAACGCGATCCGCACCCGGCCCTCTACGAAACCCTGACGGTTCTGGTCGATCACCTCGACGACAAGGAGATCGGGCCGGCGCTCTTCGTGCGATTCGAGGTCGCGATCCTGGCGGAGCTCGGCTTTGGCCTCGATCTCGCGACCTGCGCGGCCACGGGCCAGCGCCACGACCTCGTCTACGTGTCGCCGAAAAGCGGCCGCGCGGTCTCGGCCGATGCGGGCGAGCCCTACAAAGACAGGCTGCTGCCCCTGCCGGGCTTTCTCATCGGCCGCTCGACCGCCAACCGGCCCGCGCCCGAGGACATCCGCGCCGGCTTCGCGCTCACCGACTTCTTTCTGCGCCAGCACGTGTTCGAGCCCCGCGGCGTCGCGCCGCCCGAGGAGCGCGCCCGCTTCGTCGCGCTCGCGGCCGCATCTTAAGGAGCCCCACACCGGGCCGTGCTACACCGCCGATTCGGGCGCGTCTCGCCGCATGGGAGCGCCGGAATGTTTCTGTTATGTTCTCCTGCTGATCAAGAGAACGATTCGTGTGAGTGGGGCAGGTCTGGGGCAGGATGGCGAAGCCGCCGCCCCGGGCGCCGCCCTTGAGAGGGGTACCAGATGGGTAAGCCGGTCAACCCGCCGTTGGGCGAAGGCATCGAGACGATTCAGCTCAAGGAAGCGCTGGAAGAGCGCTATCTCGCCTACGCCCTCTCGACCATCATGCACCGGGCGCTGCCCGACGCGCGCGACGGGCTGAAGCCGGTCCACCGGCGCATCCTGCATGGGATGAACCTGCTGCGCCTCAATCCGGGCGGGCCCTACAAGAAGTCCGCCAAGGTGGTGGGCGACGTGATGGGTTCCTTCCACCCCCACGGCGACCAGGCGATCTACGACGCCCTCGTGCGCCTCGCGCAGGATTTCGCCTCCCGCTATCCGCTCGTGGACGGGCAGGGCAACTTCGGCAACATCGACGGGGATAGCGCGGCGGCCTACCGCTACACCGAAGCGCGCATGACCGATGTGGCGCGCCTGCTGCTTGATGGCATCAACGAGGATGCGGTCGATTTCCGCGCCAATTACGACGGCACCACGGACGAGCCCTCGGTTCTGCCCGCGGCCTTCCCGAACCTGCTCGCCAACGGCGCGCAGGGCATCGCGGTCGGCATGGCGACCTCGATCCCGCCCCACAACGCGGCCGAACTCTGCGACGCGGCGCTCTATCTCGTCGGCCACCCCAAAGCGACCTCCGACCAGCTTCTCACCTTCGTGCCGGGCCCGGATTTCCCCACCGGCGGCATCGTGGTGGACAGTGCCGAGAGCATCGCGGAAACCTACCGCACGGGCCGCGGCTCCTTCCGCATCCGCTCCAAGTGGAAGAAGGAGGAGACGGGCCGGGGCACCTGGAACCTCGTCGTCACCGAGATTCCTTATGGCGTGCCGAAGTCGCGGCTGATCGAGAAGATCGCGGAATTGCTGCAGGAGCGGAAACTCCCGCTGCTCGCCGACGTGCGCGACGAATCCGCCGAGGATGTGCGCATCGTGCTGGAGCCCCGCGCCCGCACGGTCGATCCCGTGATCCTGATGGAATCGCTCTTCCGGCTCACGGAGCTCGAGAGCCGCTTTCCGGTCAACATCAACGTGCTCGCCGGCGGCAAGGTGCCCAAGGTGCTGGGCCTCGCGGAATGCCTGCGGGAATGGCTCAACCACCGCCGCGACGTGCTGCTGCGCCGCTCGCGCCATCGGCTTGGCGTGATCGAACGCCGCCTCGAAATCCTGGGCGGCCTGCTCATCGTCTATCTCGACCTCGACCGGGTGATCAAAATCATCCGCGAGGAGGACGAGCCGAAGGCGGAGCTCATGCGCTTCTTCAAGCTCACCGAGGTGCAGGCGAACGCGATCCTCGACACGCGCCTGCGCTCGCTGCGCCGTCTCGAAGAGATGGAGCTAAAGCGCGAGCAGAAGGAGCTGAAGGACGAGAAGGCGAAGATCGAGGGGCTGCTCGAATCCGAGAAGCTGCAATGGAAGACCGTCGCGGCCGAGATCCGCGAGGTCCGAAAAGCCTTCGGGCCCGACACCCAGCTGGGCAAGCGCCGCACCGCTTTCGCGGATGCGCCTGACACCTCGGACATCGATTTCGCCGAGGCCATGGTGGAGCGCGAGCCCATCACCGTGATCGTGTCCGAGAAGGGCTGGATCCGGGCCATGAAGGGCCATGTGGAGGATCTCTCGGGCGTCACCTTCAAGGGCGACGACCGGATGAAGACCTCGTTCTTCGCCGAGACCACCTCCAAGATCCTGATCTTTGCCGATAACGGCCGCTTCTTCACGTTAGAGGCCTCCAAGCTCCCGGGCGGGCGCGGCTTCGGCGATCCGATTCGCCTCATGGTGGACCTGGAGGAGGGCGCCGATTTCATCGCGGCCTTCACCTACAAGCCGGGCGCGAAGCTCCTCGTGGCGTCGTCCGACGGGCGCGGCTTCGTGGTGCCGGCCGACGAGGCGATCGGCAACACCCGCAAGGGCAAGGGCATCCTCTCGCTGGATCCGCCGGCGAAAGCCGTGGTCTGCACGCCCGTCGAGGGCGACACGGTCGCGATCATCGGCCAGAACCGCAAGCTCCTGATCTTCTCCCTGAAGCAGGTGCCCGAGATGACGCGCGGCAAGGGCGTGCGGCTGCAGCGCTACAAGGACGGCAGCGTCTCCGACGCCAAGACCTTCAAGCTGCGCGACGGCCTCACCTGGATCGACACCGCCGGCCGCACCTGGACGGTCGCCAAGGAGGACCTGCGCGACTGGATCGCCAACCGCGCCGAAGCGGGAAGGCTGCCGCCGAAGGGCTTCCCGAAGAGCAACCGGTTCCGAGGGTAAATCTCTCTCCCCTTGAGGGAGAGGGTGGCCCCTGCGTCAGCAGGGGTCGGGAGAGGGGGAAGTCGTGCCCCATTCTCAACGATGGTGACGCCGAGAGATTGCTGGAGGGAGTGGCCCTCACGGCCCCCTCTCCCTGCATGGCTCACGCCATGCTGTCCCTCTCCCTCCAGGGGAGAGGGACGCGTGCTCTACTCCACCCGCGCCCAGCCGGCGGGCATGAGCCGTTCCTGGGGCAGGAAGCGGGCCTTGTAGTCCATCTTCTTCGACCCCTCGACCCAGTAGCCGAGATAGAGGTACGGCAGCCCGCGCCGCTTCGCCCGCTCGATGTGGTCGAGGATCATCAGGGTGCCGAGCGAGCGGTGGCTCTCGGCCGGGTCGAAGAACGAATAGACCATGGAGAGGCCGTCGTTCATCCGGTCGGTGAGGCACACGGCCACGAGATCGCCGGTGCCCCGCCCCGTGATGCCGGAATCGATGCCGCGGCGGCGATACTCGATCACCTCCGTATCCACATGGCTGTCCTCGATCATCATGGCGTAGTCGAGCACGGTCATGTCGGCCATGCCGCCGTCGCGATGGCGGGCGTCGAGGTAGCGGCGGAAGAGGGAATACTGGTCGGAACTCGGCCGGTTCGGCGTCGGCGTGCCGATGAGATCGGCGTTGTCCCGCAGCACCCGGCGCATATTGGCCGAGGGCTGGAAGTCGTCCACCACCACCCGCACCGAGACGCAGGCCCGGCAGGTCTCGCAGGCCGGCCGATAGGCGATGGTCTGCGAGCGGCGGAAGCCGCCCTGCGTGAGGAGCTCGTTCAGGTCCCGCGCACGCTTGCCGATGATGTGGGTGAACACCTTCCGCTCCTCCTTGCCCGGGAGGTAGGGGCAGAGGGAGGGCGAGGTGAGGTAGAATTGGGGGGTGTCGCGCGGCTGGCTCGTCACGCTCGCAAAAGCCTCGAAAGGGGTGGGGCGGAGAGCATCATGGGAGCCATGGCGCCGGTTGGTCTCACATCAACGCATGAACGATATCATCGGTGCCATGGCCGTCCAGCGGCCAGATGCCCTTTCGTCACAGAGCGTGTGGAAGGAGTCGCGGCCCCCGCACCGCGATCCGTGCGGGAGATGGCGCCGCCCCGAATCGCTCAGGCCGTGCGGACCAGGGCGACGCCGCTCCGATCCTCGCACCCCCATTCGCTCAGGCCATGCGGACGAGGGCGACGCCGCTCAGGAGATCGTGGCCGAGACGCCGGTCCGGGCGGGCAAAGCCCACGAGGATATCGACGGCGAGCAGCAGACCCGTGGAGGCCGCGAGCCAGAACAGGACCGCATGCACCGCGGCCTGGACGAGCCCCACCCGTCCGCCGCCGGACATCACGTCCACGACCCGCACCCCCGCCATGCGCATGCCGATGGTCGCCTGGGCCGGCCCGCCGATGGTGAGCGCGTTGTAGGCGATGGCCGTGAGGGGCAGCAGGGCGAACAGCATCCAGCCGAAGCCGAAGGTGAGGACGCCCAAGATCGCGATGACGGTCCACAGGATGCCCATCAGGACCGCGATGATCACGAGGTCCACGAGGTAGCCGCCGAGGCGTCGGGAGAGCACGCCTTCGGTGACGCGCGGGTCGACGGCGCCGGGCGAGCGGAAGCTGGGTTGGTTGCCGTAACCGTAAGCCATGGGCGTCTCCTGATGGGCTTCCCCACATGTAGGAAGCCCGGGCCCGCGATGCACGCCTTTAGAACGCGGTCTCCGAGAGCCCCGAGGCCGTGATCCGCTGCGGCGCGAGGCCGTCGGCGGCGAGCGCTTCGATGACCTCCGCGGTGTGGCGGGCGTCGCGGGTTTCCACCGTCACGTCGATGGTGACGCCCTTGGCGGGCACGTCGAGGAAGAGGCGGCCGTGGGACACCTCCAGGATATTGGCTCCGAGTTCGCCGAGCCGGCTCGCGAGGCGACCCAATAGCCCGGGCCGGTCGTTGGTGGTGACCCGGAAGGAGGCGATGCGGTCGTCCCGCTCCAGTTCGCGCACCATCACGGAGGCGAGCAGCCGGGCGTCGATGTTGCCGCCGCAGAGCACGAGGCCGACGCGGCGGCCGTGAAAGCGCTCAGGCGCGGCCAGCATGGCGGCAAGCCCCGCGGCGCCCGCGCCCTCCGCCATGGTCCGCTGCAGGGTCGCATAGGCGTTGACGGCCCGCTCCAGCGCCGGCTCGTCCACGAGCACGATGTCGGAGACGAGATCGCGCACGATGGGGAGCGGCCGCTGCCCGACCGTCTTGACCGCGATGCCTTCCGCCAGGGTCGCCCCGCCGATGGGCTGGTTCGAGCCCCGGATCGCGTTGGTGAACGAGGGGTAGAGGGCCGCTTCGACGCCCACGATCTCGATTGCTGGATTGATGGCCTTCGCGGCCACCGCGATGCCGGAGATGAGCCCGCCGCCGCCGATGGGCACCACGAGCTGGTCGATGTTCGGCGCGTCGGCCAGCATTTCCAGCGCGATCGTGCCCTGGCCCGCCATCACGGCGGCATCGTCGTACGGGTGCACGAAGACGAGGCCCTCGGCTTCGGCCAGCCCTTCGGCCTTCTCGGCCGAATCCGCCAGGGTGTCCCCGTGCAGGATCACGCGGGCGCCGTGGGCGCGGGTGTTCTCGGCCTTCACGAGAGGCGTGCCCAGCGGCATCACGATGGTGGCCGGGATGCCGAGGCGCTTGGCGTGATAGGCCACGGCCTGCGCATGGTTGCCGGCCGACATGGCGATGACGCCGCGGCGGCGCTCGTCCGCGTCGAGGCTCTCCAGCTTCGTGACGGCGCCGCGCTCCTTGAAGGAGCCCGTGGGCTGCATGTTCTCGTGCTTCACGCACACGGTGGCGCCGGTGAGGTCGGAGAGACGCGGGGCGGGAACGAGCGGCGTGCGCAGCACGTGGCCGCGGATCGTCGCCTCGGCGCGCCGCACGTCGTCGATGGTGATGGCGTAGTCGCTCACGTGTGCCCCCGAACCCTCGCCCTAGACGCTCCGCGGCGAGGGGTCCCTTATCCCCAAAAAGCCGCCGGGCCGAAAGACGAGAAAGACCACGAGGGCCGCATAAAGCGCCATGTCCCGCGCTTCGATCGGCAGATAGGACGACCACAGGGTCTCGAAGAGCCCGACCGCGACGCCGCCGAGCAGCGCGCCCGGCACCGAGCCGATACCGCCCACCACGGCGGCGATGAGGGCCTTGAGCCCGTATTGGAAGCCGCCCGCGAAGCCCAAGCCTCCGTATTGCGCCACGATGAGGAAGCCTGCGAGCCCCGCCATGGCGCCGGCAAGCGCCAGGGTCGCGAGGAGGAGCTGGCGCCCGTCGACGCCGAAGAGTTCGGCCGCCCGCGCATCGTCGGCATAGGCCCGCCAGGCGCGCCCGTACGCGCTGGACCGCATGAGCCACAGCAGCCCGAGGCCAGCCGCAAGCGCCGTGCACGCGGTAAGCAGCGAGATCGGCGTGAGGTTGACCACGAAGGTTCCGGCGCGCACCAGGGGCAGAACCTCGGAAAAGACCGGCGGCAGCCACACGGTCACGGGGCTTTGCACCACGCGCAGATATTCCATGAGGGCGAGCGAGAGGCCGACCGTGGCGATGAGGCTCGGCTGCGGGCTCGACGTGCGGATTCGCGCGATCGTGAAATGCCCGCCCACCGCGCTGTAGAGCGCGCCGGCGCCGGGGGCGCAAACGAGGCCGAAGCCCAATCCGAGGAGCGGAGCGCTCGTCCCGCTCACGAGCACCATGGCGGCCCCCGCCACAGTGGCGGCGGAACCGACGGCCGCGAGTTCGCCGAAGGCGAGGTTGATGCGCCCGACGAGCCCGAACACCAGGGCATAGGCCGTGGCAAGAAGCGCGTAGATCGCGGTGCGGGGCAGCGAGATGAGAAGCTGCTGCAGGGCATAGGCCGCGCCCCGCGGAACCTCGGGGACGAGGGCCTCGGCCGCGCCGCCGGGATCGCCCGCCGCGCCCTCCGGGGTTTCGAGGTAGTAGCGCTTGAGGAAGAAGAGGTTGGCCCCGGCGATCGGCCCCGTTTCCGTGGCGACCCCGACGAGATCCGCCTTGTTGGGCGACAGGCCCTCGGCGGCGAACACGCAGAGCGCGTAGCGGGGGAGCGGCGCCCGGTCCGTGCGCTCCACCTCGTAATCGAGGCGAACCGAGGGGGGCACGGGCCCCGGCTCCGTGCGGGTGACGCTCAGCCGCGCGCCCGGGTTGAGGGCCGGCAGGATGGAGCGGCACACCCGCACCTGCTCGGCGTCGATGCGGGCGCAAGCCCCAAGCGCAAGCAGCAGCGCGAGGGCAGCGAGGACGAACAAGGATCGGGAGGCCGAGCGCCGATCGGCACGACCGCTCCCTCCCTTCAGGGGAGGGCAGGGTGGGGTGTTCGCCCGAAGGGCGAGCCCTTGCCGCCATCGTGCCGAATGCGCTGCGCGCAACACCCCACCAGCCGCCCTGCGGGAGCCACCCTCCCCTGAGGGGAGGGAGATGCGCATGCCGGACACCAGCCGAAGCGAGCCGAGTGGGACGCTCAGGCGCAGCCCTGCGCCTTCAGGCGCTCCGCCACGCGCGGTGCGAAATAGGTGAGGATGCCGTCGGCGCCGGCGCGCTTGAAGGCGAGCAGGCTTTCCATCATGGCGCGCTCGCCGTCGAGCCAGCCGTTCTGGGCCGCGGCCTGGATCATCGCGTACTCGCCGGACACCTGGTAGGCGAAGGTCGGCACCGCGAAGGTGTCCTTCACGCGCCGGACGATGTCGAGATAGGGCAGGCCCGGCTTCACCATCACCATGTCGGCGCCCTCGTCGAGATCGAGGGCCACCTCGCGCAGGGCCTCGTCGCTGTTGGCGGGATCCATCTGGTAGGTGCGCTTGTCACCCACCAGCGTCGCGTTCGTGCCGATGGCATCGCGGAAGGGTCCGTAGAAGGCGGACGCGTATTTCGCCGCATAGGCCATGATCTGCACGTCGTGAAAGCCCGCCGCGTCGAGGGCCATCCGGATCGCGCCCACGCGGCCGTCCATCATGTCGGAGGGCGCGATGATATCGGCGCCGGCCTGGGCCTGCACCACGGCCTGGCGGGCGAGCACGTCCACGGTCTCGTCGTTCAGGATCGTGTGGCCGTCGAGCAGGCCGTCATGGCCGTGGCTCGTATAGGGATCGAGGGCGACGTCGGTGACGAGGCCGATCTCCGGCACCGCCGCCTTGATGGCGCGTACGGCACAGCAGACGAGGTTAGCCTCGTTCAGCGCCTCCGATCCTTCGGGGTCGCGCAACGAGGGATCCGTGTAGGGAAACAGCGCGATCGCCGGGATGCCGAGTTTGGCGGCGCGCTCGGCCTCTCGCACGGCCTCGTCCACCGTGAGCCGCTCGACCCCCGGCATCGAGCCGACAGCATGCCGCCGGCCCTCGCCCGCCACGATGAAGAGCGGCCAGATCAGATCGTTGGCGGTCAGCACGTTCTCCCGCACCATCCGCCGCGCCCATTCCGCCTTGCGGTTGCGCCGGGGGCGATGGCTCAGCGCCAGGGCGAGATCGTCGGCGGCCGGGCGGGAGAGGGGCGAGAGCTTGTGCATGGGCGTGTCCTGGCGTGTGCCTGAGGGTTAGCACATTCGAACCGCTCTAAAAAAGGCTCCCGCACAAGCCCCCCCGACGCAGCAGACCGCTGCTCGCGCAGCGCCCGCTCCAGCTCCGCTTCAGCACCAGCTCCGCTGGGGGACCGCGTTACCGCAGCGCCCGCTCCAGCTCCGCCTTCGACATGCGCGAGCGGCCCTCGACGCCCGGCTTGCGGGCGCGGGCCATGAGCTGCGCCTTCGTCGTGCTGCCGGCAGATGCACCTTTGGCTGTGCTTTTGCCGGTCTTGCGCGTCGAAGCGGCTTTCTTCGCCACATCCCGCGGCTGCTTGGAAAATTGCTTGCCGGCCTTGGTGTCGGCCCGCTTCTTGTCGGTCGTGCGCTTGTGTTCGGAATCGGAGAGCTTCTCCCGCGCCTTCTTGGGCAGATAGCGCTCGCCGGTCTCCTTGCTCTTCTTGCCGGACTTCGTGCCCCAATCCTCGCTCTGCCATTGCGACAGGTGGTTGTCGGCGCTCTTCTTGCCCTCGTAGCCACCGCCCTTGGCCTTGTACTCCTGCACCGCCAATTGCGCCTTGCGGGCCGACCATTCGCCGGGATCGCCGCCCTTCGAGCCCTTCGTGATCTTCGCCTTCACACGCTCCCAGAGCTTGGGATCCGTCTTCTTCGCCGTTGCTGCCATCATGCACCTGCTGCTTGGTGGTTCTGGCTCGGCAACAGCAGCCCGGGCGGCAGGTTCCAGGCAAGCCCTGCGACCGAACTGCCCGCGAAACGAAGCGGAGGTTCAGGCAAGCCCTGCGACCGAACGGCCCCATCAAACGAAAACGCGGCCCCGAGAGGCCGCGTTGACGAAGGCTCCATGAGGACGGCGCCTATTCGAGGCGGCCGCTCGCATGGGCCAGCATGGTGTAGACCTTGCCGGTCTCCGAGGTCAGGTAGGTTCGGGCCAGAACCGAGTCGCGATCATCGCGGGACACCTCCGCGATGAGGCGCTCGAACTCGCTTACGTAGCGGTCCACGGTCTGCCGGAACTCGGTATCCGAGCGGTACTTGCGACGGATCTCGTCGAAGGTCTGCTGCCCCTGCAGGGTGTAGAGGCGCCGCGTGAACACGTTGCGCTCGCCGCGCTTATAGCGGTCCCACAGCTCCACAGCCGCATCGTGGTCGATCATCCGCGCGATATCGACCGAGATCGAGTCGAGGGATTCGAGCGAGTTGGCGCGCGTCCGCTCGGAGCGCTGCGGCTGCGGTTGCGGTTGTGCGGCGCGGGGCGCCTCCACGGGCGCCTGTCCCTCGTCCCGCGAGGCGCGGGTGAGAAGGTCCGACAGCCAGCCGCCACGGCCGTTGCCATTGCCGTTTTCGCGCGCCGGCGGGTCCGCGCGGCGAACCGGGGCGGCCGGTGCGGGCTCGGCCCGCGGCGGTGCCGCAGGTTCCGCTGGCGCGAAGCGGGCCGTGGCCTGCACGGGCGCTGCGGCTGCGGGCATGGCCGGAGCGGGGCGCACCTCCTGCGGGGCAGGGCGGGCCGGCTCGGCGACCGCAACCGCCGCGACGGCCTCGTTCACGCGCCGGGGCTGCGCCACGGGGGGAGCCGCGTCCACGACCCGGTTCGAGCGCGACACCAGGGAGGCGAGCTCGTTCAGGGCCTTGATCTGGTCGGCCACCACCCGCCGCATCTGGGCGGTGGTCTCCTGGGTTTCCTGGGGCAGCTCCACCACGCCGCGGCGGAGTTCCGCGCGGGTGGCTTCGAGCTCGCGCTGGATCTGGGCGGTCATGCCGCGCAGATCGCCCATGGTGTCCCGGAAGCGCCCGGTGGCACTGGCCAGCGCCTCCGTCATCTCGGCCGCCGCCTGCTCGTAGGCCGAGCGCAGGGCCGCGGCGGTGCGCTCGCTCTCCTCGCCGGTGGTGCTGCGGATGCGGTCGAACTGCTCGTTGATGGCCTGGCTCGTGGCCTGCGTGGCATCGGCGAGCACCGCGCCGAGCTGACGCGCCCGGGTGTCGGCGTTGCGCAGCGAATCCTCGACGAGATTCGTGAAGGACGTCGTCACGCTCTCCAGATCCTCGGAGCGCTCGTTCACCTGCGCGAGCAGGCTTTCCAAGGCGCTGCGCCGCTGCTCCAGGGCGCCGGTGACGCGGTTCTCCACGCGCTCCAGGGCCATGGCGGCATCCGAGAGCGCCCGCAGCTGCTCGTGGGTGCTGTCGGTGAGGGCGCGGCTGCGCTCCTCCAGGGCAAAGGCGAGGTCGGTGGCCTGCTGGATCGCGCCCGACGAGGCGGCGCGCAGGGCCGCGACCTGTTCGTTGACCTGATCGGAGGCGCGGTTCGTTTGCGCGGCAACCTCGGCGAGGAGGCCCTCGATCTGCTGCACGCGACCGGCGAGGCCCTCCTCGACGGAGCCGAGATGGTTGCCGGCGCTCGCCGCCACGTGCTGGAGCTGGCGGTTCGCATCCTGCAGCCGGACCAGCACGCCGTTGAGTTCGCCCTGCAGCCGCTCGTTGGTGTCGGTGAGGGTTTCGACGGCGCGCGTGGTGCCCTCGTCCACCGCCGCGCGCAGCGCTTCGGTCGACTGGGTGTAGGTTGCGGACAGATCGGCGGTGCGTGCCTGGATCTCGCCGAGAAGGGCGGAGCCCCGGTCCTCGAAGGCCCGCACGGCGCCGTCGGTGGTCGCGGCCACCTCGCGGGTGATGGCTTCGCCCCGCTCGCCGAGGGTGGCGAGCAGCGTAGCGCCGTTCGTCTCGAACAGGTGGTTGATCTCCGCGATGCGGTTGCCGAGCGAACCGGACAGCGCCCGGCCGCGATCGTCCAGGCTCGTCGCGATGGAGCCCAGGCGGTTGACGATCCGCTCCTCGAAATAGCCGACGCGCTGGTCGAGGGTGGAGGCGATCTCGTCCGACCGGCCGCCGAGCACCCCTTGGATGTCCTCGAACCGCGCCGCAAGCGTCTGGGTGATCTCCTCGGCGCGGCTGCCCAGCACCTGGTTCATCTGGCCGACCTGACCGCCGAGATTGCGGGTGATCTCCTCGGCCCGGCTGGCGAGCAGGTCGTCCATGTCCCGCGCCTGCGTGCTGATCGTCCGGGTGATCTCGCGGGCCCGGTTGCCCAGAACCGCATCGATCTCCTGCAGATGTCCGCCGAGCGCCTGGGCGACCTCCGTGGCGCGCCCGCCGAGGGTACGGTCGATCTCGTCCACCTGCGTGCCGAGCGTCACCGTGATCGCGTTGGTGCGGTCCGCAATGACGCGGTTGATCTCGTCGAGGCGGCTGCCCAGGACCCGGTCGATGGCGTCGGCGCGGGTGCCGAGCGCCTCCTGCAGCGCGTCTACGCGGCTGCCGAGGGTGTGGGTGATGTCGTCCGCGCGGGCCGCGAGCGTCCGATTGATCTCGTCGGCACGGGTGGCGAGCGTGTGGCTGATCTCGTCGGTGCGTGAGGCGAGGGTCTGATTGATCGCGTCCGTCCGTGTGGCGAGGGTCTCGTTGATCTCGTCGGCGCGCGCCGCGAGGGTCTGGTTCATCTCGCTGACGCGGCTGTCGAGGGTGCGGCCGATCTCCTCGGAACGGGCCGAGAGGGTTTCGGCGATGAGGGCGCTGCGCGCCACCACGGACTGGCTGATCTCGTCCGCGCGCGCCTCGAGCGCGCGGGCCACCTCGCGTCCGCCTTCGGCCATCACCCGCGCCATCTCGCCGGTGCGAACCACGAGGGCCTCGTTGAGGGCGTTCGCGCGGGCGCCGAGGGTCTGATCGACGCGCCCGACGAGCGAGTCGAAGCTCGCCGTAATGTCCTGGCTCCGGCGGGTGGCTTGGTCCTCCAGGGCCGAGAGCTGCGCCTCCACGGTGCCCGCGGCCTCGCGGGTGCGTACGGCGAGGGTCTCGGCGAGGGTCTGGCCGCGGACGGTGATGAGGCGGTCCATGTCCTCGAAGCGGCCCGTGATCGTCTCGGTGAACGAGCCCACATCGCGACCGATGCGCTCGGCGATGCCAGCGCCGCGGCCCAGCACGTCCTCGAAGGTGGCGAGGCGGGACCCGAGCGTTTCCTCCATCTCGCGGGCGCGCTGCTCCACGGTGGTCGAGAGCGTCTCGCCGGTGCGGTTGAGGGCTTCGTTGACCCGCGCTCCTTGCGTCGCGATGGCAAGCACCACTTCCTTGCCGGTGCTGGCCAACCGCGCCTGCGCCTCGAGCGCGTGGCTCGCGAGCACATTAGCGAATTCCTCGCTGCGGCCTTCGAAGGCGGTGCGGAATTCGTCCACGCGGGTGTCGATAAGCCCGGCGACGCTCTGGCCGAGGCCGGACAGGCGCTCCTCGAGGGTGCGGCCCTGGGTGTCCACGGCCTCGCTGACGCGAAGGCTTGCGCCCTCCAGGCGAACCGCGAGGTCCTCGACCCGGCTGCCGATGGCTTCGTCCGCGAGGCGGATCGCGCCCTCCAGATGGCCGCGCACCGCGTCGGAGCGCTCCGTCATGGTCTGCACGACCGTGTTCGCGGTGGTGGCGAGGCGCTCCCGCAGCTCGCTGCCGCGGGCCATGATGGTGTCGACGATCTCGGTGCCGGTGGCCGCGAGCTGATCCCGCACGGCGCCGCCGCGGCTCTCGATATCGTTGGCGACCTGGCCGCCCACCGCCGCGATCTCGTCGCGCACGCCCGAGCCCCGGAGCACGATCGTATCCGCGACCTCGCCGGCCACGGACGCGATCTCGTCGCGCACGGTGCTGCCGCGGGTGGCGATCTGATCCACGATCGCCGTGCCCGTCGCGGCGATCTCGTTGCGGACCGAGCTGCCGCGGGTCGCGATCTGATCCACGATCTCGGTGCCCGTGGCCGCGAGTTCGTCCCGCACGGCCCCGACCCGCTCGGCGACGGTTTGGGCGAGCTGATCGCCCGTGGCCGCGAGCTGGTCGCGCAGGGCGTTGCCGCGGTTGGCGATCTCGATGGCGACGATGCTGCCGGTGGTGGCGAGCTGATCGCGCAGCGCCGTACCGCGGGTCGCGATTTCGCCCACGATCTGGCCGCCGGCCGCTGCGAGTTCCTCGCGCAACGTCGCGCCATGGCTGTCGATGTCGCCCACGAGCTGGGTGCCGGTGGCGGCGAGGCCCTCCCGCAGGGCATTGCCGCGGCTCGCGATCTCGGAGACGAGCTGCTGGCCCGTCTCGGCCAGAGCCTCGCGCACCTCCGTGCCGCGCGACACGATCTCGCCCACGACGTCGTTGCCCACGGAGGCGAGCTGCGTGCGCAGGGTATCGGTTTGCGCCGTGATATCGCCGCCGATGGAGGCGAGCTGCACCCGCATGGCTTCGGTCTGGCCCGCGATGTCCCCGCTCACGGCGGTAAGCTGTGCCCGCATGGCTTCGGTCTGGCTCGTGAGGTCGCGGCCGACCTGCTCGCTGGCCAGAGCGAGATCGGTGCGCAGCGCCTCGCTGCGGCTCGCGATTTCGCGCGCGATCTCGTCGCCCGTGGAGGCGAGCGTCGTCTGGAGGGTCGACAACTCGCCGACGAGCTGGCCTCCGGCGGCCGCAAGCTCCTCCCGCATGGCAGTGCCGCGCGCGGTGATCTCGTCGGCGATGCCGGTGCCCGTGGACGCAAGTTCCTCCCGCAGAAGGGCGCCGCGGGTCGCGAATTCCTGCACGACCTCGGCACCGGCAAGCGACAGCTGCTCGCGGAGAACGGTGCTGCGGCTCGTGAGCTCTTCGCCCACGCTCATGCCGGCGGCGGCGATCTGGTCGCGCAGATCCGCGGTCCGCGCCGAGATGTCGTCGCCGATCACGCCGCCGGTGGCGGCCAGCCGCTCGGTGATCTCGTTGCCGCGTTGCACGAAGCTGTTCTCGAGGGTGCGGGCGGTGGTCTCGAAGGCTTCGCGAACGTCCGTGCCCTGCTGGGTCAGGGCGTCGATCACGCCGCGTCCCGTCTCGGCCAGCGTCCGGGTGACCTGGCTCGCACCCTCCTGTAGGTGGAGCGTGAGCACGTTGCCCGTGCGCTCGAAAGCGGCGTTGATGTCCTGCGCCTTGCTTTCGAGGGAGGACGTGATGGTGGCGCCCACGGAGGCGATGCCGGATTTGATCTCCTCGCTTGTGCCGGACAGCCGGTCCACGAGTTCGATGCCGCGCCCGGCCATCTCCTCGATGACGCGCTCGCCCGCGCGGCCAAGCGCGTTGGTGATCTGCTCGCCGCGCTGCTCGAGGGCGCCGGAGACCCGGCCGCCTGCGTCGTTCACGGCCGCGACCATCCTCTGGGCGGCCATGTCGAGGTCTTGCGTGAGGGATTGATGCGAACCCGTGATCGCCGAGCGCACGCGCTCCGCGTTCGTGACAATGGCCTCGCGCTGGGAGACCAGCTCGTCCACGAGCGAGCGGATGCGGATTTCGTTGTCGGCGTAGGAGCGCTCGAGGGTCGAGATTTCGCTGCGCACCAGGGTTTCGAGTTCGCCCGCGCGGGCGAGCGCACGCTCGACGCCGTCGCCCACCGCCGCCACCTCGCGGCGCACAGCCTGGGACACGGACATCACCGCATCGGTCGAGAAGCTCTCGGGCTGCGAGAGGCGCACCGCCACCTCTCCGACCGCCCGGGCCACGAGCCGCATCTCCTGCGACCGCATGGCGAGCATGGCTGCGATCATGAAGAAGACCACGGGGCCCACGATCGCGAGGACGCCGACCCCGATCTGCGTCGGGGTATAGGCCGCGAGCAGGGCCTCGGGCGTTTGGATGCCCTGAGTGTACAGGAGGGCCGCGAAGCCCGCGATCCAGAGCAGGGAGGCGAGCAGCGCGAGCACCCGGGGGGTCCGCGAGGGGCGCACCTGGAGGGCCTGGAGCATCATGCCGACGCTCTGGCGGTCGTCGTTTGCGACGGCGGTCCGGTCGGGCGCCACGAGGGCAGGGCGCGGCGCGGCTTCGTCGAGATCGACCGCACGGCTCACGGGAGGGGTGGCGTCGGTGCGGCCGTTGAACGGGCCGGCGGTGAAGTCGTGGTCCTCCACATCGGGGAGGCGCGTCTCGGACCCGGCGCGGTCACCTGACGCACCGGCGCCATCGAGGTTGAGCGCCTGCTCGATCGCGGACATCGCCGCCTCCGTGGTGTCCTTGATCTTCTTGTTCTCGGTCGCCATGGTCCGCCCTCAGTGACGCAACAGGACGGGCGCCGCTCCGGGCGCCGTCTTCAAAAGACAGCGCCGCCGAGCACGCACCGAGACGAGGAGCCGCCTCCTAAGCTCTCCAAAGTCTCGGAAAACCCGCCATTTACCAAACCGATCTTAACCTTCGGGGGAGGGGATGGAAACCCGATGTCCCCCGACTCCTGTGAACGTCGTTAACGACTTGGCAACCTTCTTGGCAACCAGGGGCTGTCGCGGCAGGGGGCATCGGGGTAGCGGTCCGGCGCCGCCGAAAACGCCTGCGTGAACACCGCAGCACGCCCTCGCCATCGGCGTGGGCTTGCTCTAAGGGACAGCCTGCACTTCAGAGGTCCGGGATGGTCAAGATCACCTACATCGACGCAGAGGGCACGGCACGGTCGGTCGAGGCCGAGGAGGGCTCCACCGTGATGGAGAACGCCGTGCGCAACGCCATCCCGGGGATCGAGGCCGAATGCGGCGGCGCCTGCGCCTGCGCGACCTGTCACGTCTATGTCGCGGAAGAGTGGCGCGAAGCCGTGGGCGAGCCGGAGCCCATGGAGGAGGACATGCTCGACTTCGCCTTCGACGTGCGCCCGAACTCGCGTCTCTCGTGCCAGATCCGCGTGAAGCCCGAGCTCGACGGGCTCGTGGTCACAACCCCCGCACAGCAGGGTTAGAGGCGCACCGGCCGCCCCCTCGAACCCGGAGGCGCAGCGGGAGAACCCGGCCGCCCCATCGATCCCGGAGGCGCAGCGGGAAGACCCGGCCGGCCCTACTCGGCCGGCATCGGCCGGGCCCAGGTGCCGAACACCGTTTCCTGGCCGGGCTCCGGGTGGCGCGGCACCAGGAAGGCGAGGGCGAGCGACGCGGTGGCGATCCCGGCCCCGACCTTGAAGACGAGCGAGGGGTCCTGGATCCAGAGCCGCCCGAAGAACACCGGGATCACCACCGCCGCGATGTGGTTGATCGTGAACGCGACGCTCGCGGTCGGCGCGATGTCGGCGGGGTCGGCGATCTTCTGGAAATAGGTGCGCTGGGCGATCATGAGGGTGAAGAACACCCCGTCGAGCACGAACAGAGCCCCGGCCACGACGCCGCTCGTGGTGACGGCATAGCCCACGAACACCACGATCAGCGACACGTTCTCGAGGACGATCGTCGCCCGTTCGCCCACCCGCGAGATGAGGCGGCCGAAGAGGGGTCCCGCCACCAGATTGATGGCGCAGTAGATGAAGAGCAGGCCGGACAGCGAGGCGAGGTCGTAGCCGAAGCGCTCGACCAGCAGCCAGCCCCCGAAGGCCATGAAGAGCTGCCGGCGCGCGCCGCTCAAGAAGGTGAGGGCGTAATAGAGCCAGTAGCGCCGGCGCAGTACGATGCCCCGGTTCTGGGCGACCGTGCCCTGGAAGCGCGGAAAAACCGCCATGGCGACCGCGATGAGCGCCGCGGTCGCAAGGCCGAAGACGAGGTAGACCGTCTCGTAGGCCGGGCGGAACCCCCACCAGACGAGGGCGATGGCGCTGTAGGCCACGAGCTGCGCGCCCGCGGCTGCGCTGGCGATGCGGCCCAGCACCTTCGGGGCCTCGGCCTTGGAGACGAGCTGGAGGGACAGCGCCTGGTTGGCGGTCTCGAAGTAGTGGAAGCCCACCGACATCACGAAGGTGGTGAGCGCCAGGCCGAGATAGGACGGGAAGTAGCCCGTCGCCGCGATGCCGACGGCCAGCAGCAGGACGCTTACATAGGCGAGCGTCTGCTCGCGCATGAGCATGAACCAGAACACTGCCGTGAAGGCGAGGAAGCCCGGGATCTCGCGCACGGACTGGAGCACGCCGATCTCCCAGCCCGTGACCGCGGCGGCATCCTTGGCGAAATTGTTGAACAGCGCCTGCCACGAGGCGAAGCCGAACCAGTTCGCGAAGGTGATCGCGACCAGAAAGAGGGTCGGGGAGGCGAGGAGGCTGGCCCTCTGGGTCATGCGGCGTCCTGGGGCGGCCGCGGGCACCGGGAGCGGTTGCGGTCGAAGGGCATTCTTTGACCTAAGTCATCGCGCTTTCGCCGCAACCCGGCAAGGTTTACCCCTGCAAGGGTGGCATGAGCCGGGGTCAACGCGACCGCAAACGGCCCCGTGCGACATCCTCTCGAAGCCAGGAGGTCAGGGCCATGTTCAAGACGATTCTCGTTCCCGTCGATCTCGCGGAACCCGAAACCGCGCAGCCGGCCATCGCCCGTGCCGCAACCCTGGCGGAGGGCTCGGGCGGCACGATCCGGCTCGTGAACGTGCGCTCGCTCCTTCCCGTGACCTACATGGAATTCGTGCCTCCGCAATTCGAAGAGGGGCAGCAGGAGGAGGCGGAAGCGAGGCTCGCCGAGATCGCGGCAGGGGTACCGCTGCCCTCCGAGCGCGTCTCGGCCGTGGTGCGGATGGGCTCGGTCTACAACGAGGTCCTGGAGGAGGCCGACAAGACCGGCGCCGACCTCATCGTGGTGGGCTCCCACCGGCCCACCATGGCGACCTATCTTCTGGGCTCCAACGCCTCGACCATCGTCCGGCACGCCAAGTGCTCGGTCCTGGTGGTTCGAACTTAAGGAGCTGATCGACGCGAGCTCGTCCAACCCTCTCCCTCATCCTGAGGAGCGGCGAAGCCGCGTCTCGAAGGAGGGCTTCAGTTCGCACGAGGGTCCTGGAAGCCTCCTTCGAGACAGCCTGCTGCGCAGGCCTCCTCAGGATGAGGATGAGTGTGGGAGGGACCGCCCTGCCGCGGACGGGCCTTTACGGCAGAAGCTCGCGGGGCGGCGCGTCCGGCGTGAAGGCGCGGGGCTTGTTGAGCCGCACCATCGGCTCAAGCTGCCAGATGCCGGCCAATCCGATCAGCGCACCCATGAATGCGGCCGTATGGGCCCCGTCCTGCACTGCGCGCCAGACGAAGATCGCGATGGCGAGAAGCGAAGCCGCCGCCAGCACGGCGATCACCACCCAGGCCCAGGCCGGCCGCCCGGCATAAAAGCGGGCATTCGGGCTCGCCTGGGCGACGGCCTTCAGGAGCGAGGTCGCGAAGGCGCTATATTCCCGGTCCAGGCGCTCGGCCTCGACGAGGCTCTTCCAGCTGAGCGACGAAAACTTGAAGGTCTTGCCGTCCTTCATCCGCACCTTGGTCTGGAAGGAGCGTTGGGCGAAGGAGCGGGGCTCATAGGTGAGCCGCACCTGCTCGACCGCGCCGAGCTGCACGATATCGACCTTGCGGCCGGAATCGACCGTGAGGCTCGTGCCTTCGAGCTTGAACGTGATCGGTGCCGCCGTTGGGCGGGGAGCATGGGCGTAGCGTTGGGCCATGCCCACCCATAGCCCAGCTTTCCCGCGCACGGGAGCCCTCCGGCGCAAAACCTTGCTTCGCCTCAGGCAAAGGGCTCTAGCGCACCAGTTCGCGCATGGCGCCGTCGATGCCCTCGAGGTTGAGCGGGAACATCCGGTTGCCGACGAGGCGGCGCAGGAGGCCGATGGAGTGGGTGTAGTCCCAGTGCTTCGGCGGCACGGGGTTCAGCCATACCGCCTTGGGGAAGTGCCCGAGCAGCCGCTCCATCCAGGCCTGGCCTGGTTCCTCGTTCCAGTGCTCCACGGACCCGCCCGGCATGGTGATCTCGTAAGGCGACATGGAGGCATCGCCCACGAACACCACGCGGTAGTCGGAGGGGTAGGTGCGGATGATGTCGAGGGTCGGGATCGTCTCGTCGTGGCGGCGGCGGTTCTGCTTCCACACCCGCTCGTAGAGGCAGTTGTGAAAGTAGAAATGCTCGAAGTGCTTGAACTCGAGCCGGGCGGCCGAGAACAGCTCCTCGGCGGTCTCGATATGCCAGTCCATGGAGCCGCCCACATCGAGGAAGAGCAGCACCTTCACGGCATTGCGCCGCTCGGGCCGAAGCTTCACGTCGAGGTAGCCCTTGTTGGCCGTCTCCTGGATCGTGCCGTCGAGATCGAGCTCTTCCGCGGCGCCCGTGCGGGCGAAGCGGCGGAGCCGACGCAGCGCGATGCGCATGTTGCGCACGCCGAGCTCCACGTTGTCGTCGAAATCCCGGAACTCGCGCTTGTCCCACACCTTCACGGCGCGGAAATTGCGGTTACCGTCCTGCCCGATGCGGACGCCCTCCGGATTGTAGCCGTAGGCGCCGTAAGGGGAGGTGCCGGCGGTGCCGATCCATTTGTTGCCGCCCTGGTGGCGTCCTTTCTGCTCCTGCAGGCGCTCCTTCAGGGTCTCCAGCAGCTTGTCCCAGCCCATGGCCTCGATCTGCCGCTTCTCCTCTTCCGTGAGATAGCGCTCGGCCAGCTTGCGCAGCCATTCCTCGGGGATCTCGGCCTTTTCCAGGGCGTCGCCGAGGGATTCCAGGCCCTTGAACACCTGTCCGAACACCCGGTCGAACTTGTCGAGGTTGCGCTCGTCCTTCACGAGGCACGCGCGGGAGAGATAGTAGAACTCCTCCACCCGCTTGTCGGCGAGGTCCCGGTCGAGGGCTTCAAGCAGGGTGAGGTATTCCCGCAGGGTGACGGGCACCTTGGCGGCGCGAAGCTCGGCGAAGAAGGTGAGAAACATCCCCTGAATGTCGGCGTTCCGGCGCCGCGGTCAAGCGTGGCGCGCTCTGTAGGTACCGCTGAGGGTTGGCTCCGGGAAGTGCGGCTCATCCAACCCACCCCCTCATCCTGAGGAGCGGCGCAGCCGCGTCTCGAAGGAGGGTTCCAGTGGCAATGCGGGTTCTGGAGGATCCTTCGAGACGCTTCGCTGACGCGAAGCTCCTCAGGATGAGGGGCGAGGGTGGGAGCGGCCCCTTATAAACCGGCCTCTCACGAGGCCCGCTTGCCGAGGGTGCGGCGGGCGCGGAACTCCGTGCGGGCGGGGTCCCGTGTGGTGTCCTTGCGCTTCAGGACGCTGCGGAACTCGTCGCGGCGCTCGTGGATCGAGGCGATCACGAGGCCCATGGGAACGCCCACATCCGCCAGCACCGCTTCCGACAGCTGCAGGCTCGCCTCGATGGTTTCGGGCACCGCGTCGTCGACGCCGAGATCGTAGAGCTGCGTCGCGTGGCGCGCATCGCGGGCGCGGGCCACGACCGTGAGGTCCGGGCGCTCGGCGCGCGCCGCCGATACCACCGCCTCGACGGCGCTCGGGGTATCGAGGGTGACGACAAGGGCCCGGGCGCGCTCGATGCCGCAGGCGCGCAGGAAGTTCGCGTCCGTGCTGTCGCCGAAATAGACCGGGCGGCCCGCCCGGCGCTCGGCCGCGACCCGGACTGGGTCCATGTCGATGGCAAGATAGGGAAGCTTGTGCCGGGCCAGCATCTCGCTCACGAGCTGGCCGACGCGGCCGTAGCCCGCCACGATCACGTGCCCGGTTTCCTCCCCGCTCGGTGGGATCGCGGTGGTGGCGTCCACCGGCTGCTGCCGTTCGAGCCGAGCGCCGGCGCCGCGGGCCAGGCGGGCGAGGACGGGAATCGCGATCATGGTCAACGTGGTGACGAGCAGGAGATCCTGCCCGATGCCGTAGGGCACGAGGCCGGCCACCGTGGCGCCGCCGATGATCACGAAGGCGAACTCGCCGCCGGGGCCGAGAAGGAGCGCGGTCTCGGCCGCGACCGGGCTGGTGAGGCCGAAAGCTCTGCCGAGGAGGAACACGATTGCGGCCTTCACGGCCACGAGGCCGATGGCGGCGACCGCGATGGTGATCGGGTTGTCGAGGAGCCGCGACAGATCGAGGCCCATGCCCACGGTCACGAAGAAGACCCCGAGGAGCAGGCCCTTGAACGGATCGATGGTGGTCTCGATGGCGCGGCGGTATTCGGTCTCGGCCAGAAGCAGACCCGCCACGAAGGCCCCGAGCGCCATGGAGAGGCCGCTCACGGCGGCCACGAGACCCGTCCCGACCACAACGAGCAGGCAGGCCGCCATGAAGAGCTCGGCCGAGCGCGTCGCGGCGACGAGCTGGAACAGGGGCCGCAGCAGCAGCCGTCCGCCGATCACGATCACTGTGACGGCGAGCGCCGCCTGCGCCAGCGCCCAGAAGAAGGCCGAGAGCATGTTGCTCTGCTCGCCCGCGCCCAGCACCGCGATGGTGAACAGGATCGGCGCCACGGCGAGGTCCTGGAACAGCAGCACCGCAAAGCTCGCTCGGCCGGGCGGCGCGTTGAGGCGCTTTTGCGCCGCCAGAACCGGCACCACGATGGCAGTGGAGGACAGGGCCACCGCCAGGCCCGTGAAGGCCGCGGCGGTGCGGCTCTGCGCGAAGGGGTAGATCAGCGCCGCGATCACGACGGCGCAGAGCGCCACCTGCAGGGAGCCGAGGCCGAAGACGAGGCGGCGCAGGATTCGCAGGCGCTCCCAGGACAGCTCGATCCCGATGGTGAAGAGAAGGAAGACCACCCCGAATTCGGCGAGGTGGGTGGTCTCTTCCCGGCTGGCGATGGTGAACCAGTTGAGCCACGGCACGTCGGGGACGAAGCGCCCGAGGCCATAGGGCCCGAGCAGCGCACCCGCTCCGAGAAAGCCGAGCACCGGGCTGATGCGCAGCCGGTGGAACAGGGGCACCACGACACCGGCGGTGCCGAGAAAGAGGATCAGTTCCTTGTAGACCTCGGGGGAGGGCGCGACAGCCATCTGTTCTCCTGTGACCGCGCCATCATGGGAGAGAGCGGGGGCAGGAGCAAGGCTGCGCAGCCAATCGCACGGGCATGCCTCTCGGGTGCGGGGGCACCGGGAAGGCGCGCGACACGTCAGCCGGGTGCGCTTCGGCCGCTCTCAATCCCGCCAGCACAGATGAAGGGGCGCGGCGGGCAGGTCCCACAGCCGGTCGCGCAAGGGCACGGGGCGCAGATCAACCTCGGCGAGCGATCCCCTGTCGAACCAGCGGAAGATCAGGTGCCTCTCTTGGCCGCGAAACTCGGCTTCGTCGCTGAGGCCGTCCACCTCCATGAGGAAGTAGAGGCCGAATTCCTGAAAAGCGGTGCCGTCGTAGGTGAAGAAGTTCTCCACCAGCCACAGCAGCCGGCCCGCCGTGGCGTCGAGACCCAGCTCCTCCCGGATCTCGCGCACCACCGCTTCCTCCGCGAACTCCCCGGGCTCGACGCGTCCGCCCGGGAGAGCCCAGAAGGCATCGCGCTCGGCCCGGTGCAGGAGGACGCGGTCGCCCCGGATCACCACCGCGCAGGCGCGGGGGTTGAACCGTGGAGCGCTCATCCGAGCGTCGCCAGCGCCTGCGCCAGATCCGCCACGAGGTCGTCGGGATGTTCGATGCCGATGGAGATGCGGATCGTGGCATCGGTGACGCCGAGGCGGTCGCGGGTTTCCTTCGGGACGCCGGAATGGGTGGTGGAGGCCGGGTGGCAGGTGAGCGATTCGGTACCCCCTAAGCTCACCGCGAGCTTCACGATCTGGAGCGCGTTCAGCACCTTGAACGCCTCGGCCTCGCCGCCCTTGACGTCGAAGGAGAAGGTGGAACCCGGCGCCTCGCATTGCGCGTCGTAGACCCGCTTCTCCGGCGAGCCGTCGGCGAGATAGGCGAGGTGGTGCACCTTCGCGACTTGCGGGTGCTCGTGGAGGAATTGCGCCACGATCTCCGCGTTGCGGTTCGAAGCGGTCATGCGCAGCGACAGCGTTTCGAGAGACCGGCCGATCATCCAGCAGGAATGGGGATCGAGCTGCGTGCCGATGGCGGAGCGCAGGAGACGCACGGCCTTGATGGCCTCCTTCGTGCCCAGCACGGCGCCGGCGATGAGGTCCGAGTGGCCGCCCACGTATTTGGTGAGCGAGTAGACCGAGAGGTCCGCCCCGAGCTGGATCGGCTTCTGGAAGAGCGGGCCGAGCAGGGTGTTGTCGCACACCACCACGGGACGGTGGCCCTGCTTCTCGCCGATCTCGTCCGCGATGCGGCGGATCAGGGCGATGTCGACGAGGGTGTTGAGCGGGTTCGAAGGCGTCTCGATCTTCACCACCGACACGCGCCCCTTCGCCATCGCCTCCTCGGCGGCCTTGCGGATCGATGTCTCGTCGATGCCGTCGCCGAAGCCGACGCCGTGCATGCCGAGATTCTTCAGCGTCTTGGCGACGAGCGTTTCGGTGCCGCCGTAAAGGGGCTGCGAGTGCAGGATGCAGTCGCCCGGCCTGGCGAAGGCGAGGATCGTGGTCGCGATGGCGCTCATGCCGGAGGAGAACAGAAGCGCCGCTTCCGCCTCCTCGAAGATCGCGAGACGATCCTCCACGATCTCGGAATTCGGGTGGTTGAAGCGGGAATAGACCAGGCCCGCGGCTTCGCCCTGCGGCGGCTCTCGGCGGCCCGCCACGTAATCGAAGAATTCCTTACCGTGCTCCGCGCTCGTGAACACGAAGGTGGAGGTGAGGAACACCGGCGGCTTCACGGCGCCTTCAGACAGCGCCGGATCGTAGCCGTAGCCGAGCATCAGGGTCTCGGGCTTGAGTTTCCGGTTGCCGAGCCGGTCCTTGTGGTAACGGTCCTGGGTCATAGATGTCACCTTTCGTTGGCTCCCGCTTACCCCATGTGAGCGGTTGCCGAAAGGCGGCGGGGCCCTTTAGGGTCGCCGGCCCGATCAATAGACACGAGCAGAATGGCCCGCTTCCCTCTTGGGATCGGTGCCTTCGACAAGGGACACGAGCAGAATGGCCCGCTTCACCGGCACGGAATCGTATGTCGCGACCGAGGACCTCACCGTTGCGGTCAATGCCGCCATGGTTCTGGAACGCCCGCTCCTGGTGAAGGGCGAGCCCGGCACCGGCAAGACCGTACTGGCCGAGGAGATCGCGAAGGCCGTCGGCGCGCCGCTGCTCACCTGGCACATCAAATCGACCACGAAGGCGCAGCAGGGGCTCTACGAATACGACGCGGTCTCGCGCCTGCGCGATTCGCAGCTCGGCGATCCGCGCGTCTCGGACATCCGCAATTACATCAAGCGCGGCAAGCTGTGGGACGCCTTCGCGGCGGATGAGCGCCCCGTGCTCCTCATCGACGAGGTCGACAAGGCCGACATCGAGTTCCCGAACGATCTCCTGCTCGAACTCGACCGCATGGAGTTCCACGTCTACGAGACCGGCGAGACCGTGAAGGCGCGCCGGCGGCCGATCGTGGTCATCACGTCGAACAACGAGAAGGAATTGCCGGACGCGTTCCTGCGCCGCTGCTTCTTCCACTACATCCGCTTCCCCGACGCCGACACCATGGGGCGCATCGTCGAAGTGCATTATCCCGGCATCAAGCGCCGCCTCATCGAGGAGGCCCTGCGCATCTTCTTCCAGGTCCGAGAGGTGCCGGGCCTGAAGAAGAAGCCCTCGACCTCGGAACTCCTCGACTGGCTCAAGCTCCTGCTGTCGGAGGATATCGGCCCCGAGCAATTGCGCGAGCGCGACACGCGAAAACTTATTCCGCCGCTCCACGGCGCGCTGCTCAAGAACGAGCAGGATGTGAGTCTGTTCGAAAAGCTCGCCTTCATGGCGCGGCGCGAGGGACGATGATGCAACGGCGCACTTTCTGTCTGGGGGCATTGGCCCTCGTTGCTGCGGCCCGTCCGGCTATGGCCGACGAGGAGGCCAAGCGCCTCCTGGAGGGGATCTACAAGACCTATGTGGGCTACACGGCGACCGGGCTCGACTATTACACGGAGGCGAAAGCCCGACGTTATTTCACCCCCGACACCGTCCGTCTCTTGGTGCGCGACTGGCGCGAGGCGAAAGACGAGGTCGGACGTCTCGATTTCGATCCGTTCGTCTACGGGGACGATCACCAGGTCTTGGCCTATACCGTTTCCGTGGAGGAGACCGGTCCGGATCAGGCCCGCGCCCAGGTGCAGATGACGAACATGGGCAAGGCCAAGTGGTGATCCACGATCTCCAGCGCACGGCGAACGGCTGGCGCATCCATGACATTCGCTGGCCCGCCGGCAAGGGATCGCTTCGCTCGATCCTCTCGCGGCCGACGATCTGACGAGGACCATCCATGCGCCGCCTCATCCTCTTGCGCCACGCGAAATCGGCCTGGCCTGACGGCGTGTCCGATCTCGACCGGCCCCTCGCCGAGCGCGGCCGGGACGCGGCGCCGCGCATGGGGCGCTATCTCGCCGAGGAGAACCTGCTGCCCGACCTCGTGCTCGTCTCCCCGGCGCGCCGCACGCAGGAAACCTGGGACCTCGTGCGCGCCGCCATCGGCGAAGCCGACACCCGGACCGAGCGCCGCATCTACGAGGCGCCTTCGGCGCGCCTTCTGGCGGTGGTCAAGGAGGTGCCCGCCTCTGTGCGCACGCTGCTGATGATCGGCCACAACCCGGGCTTCGCGGATCTCTCCAAGCATCTCGTCGGCCACGGCGACCGCTATGCCTTCGCCCGGCTTAGCCAGAAATATCCCACTGCCGGCCTCGCGATCATCGACTTTCCCGTCGAGGATTGGACCGAGGCCGCCGCAGGGCAGGGGCGGCTCGACCGCTTCGTGACGCCCAAAACCCTCGGGGCGGATCGGGACGACGACTAGGTGCGTCCCCTCTCCCCTGGAGGGAGAGAGCCTGCCCTCGGGCTCGACCCGAGGGGTGGCCTCGCGTCAGCGAGGGTCGGGAGAGGGGGAAGTCAGGCCACGGCCTCTGAGCACCCCCACCGTCATTCCGGTCGCCGCGAAGCGGCGGGCCGGAACCCAGATGGCGAGCTTGATCCGAAGAGATCTCCTGGGTTCCGGGCTCAGCCTGCGGCTGTCCCGGAATGACACGGTGGCACTCACCCCCCTCTCCCTGCGTGCTGCGTGCGCTGTCCCTCTCCCTCCGGGGGAGAGGGACGATCCTAGGGACGATCCCCCCGCTTGCGCGTTAGATTCCCGGTTCCCACCTTCCGGGGGCTCAACCAGGTTCGTGCCCGTGTCGATCATTACCGATTTTGCCTCCCGCGCCGGCTCGGCGGCGCAGTCGCTCTGGGAGGCGTCGGGCCAGCTGGTCCAGCCGTCCTTGCGCCTCGGCGTCACCGGCCTCGCGCGCTCGGGCAAGACCGTGTTCACCACGGCCCTCGTGCATCACCTCACCCGCGGCACGAATCTGCCCGCGTTCCGCGCCTCCGCCGAGGGGCGTATCCGGCAGGCGCATCTTGCGCATCAGCCCGACGACGACATCCCGCGCTTCGCTTACGAAGAGCATGTCGCCGCCATGGTGCGCGACCGGCGCTGGCCGCAATCCACCACGCGCATCTCGGAGATGCGCGTTCTGATCGATTACGAGCGCCGCGCCGGCTGGCGTCCGGGACCGGCAAACCTCGCCCTCGACATCGTGGATTACCCGGGCGAGTGGCTCCTCGATCTCGCGCTCCTCGACGCGTCGTACCGGGATTGGTCCCGCGAGACCCTGGAGGCGAGCTGGCGCCCCGACCGCGTCGGCATAGCGGCCCCCTGGCACGCAAACCTGCAAACCCTCGACCCCGCTTCTCCCGCCGACGAGGTGAAGGCGGCCGAGGCGAGCGACGTGTTCAAGGCCTATCTCGCGGCCCTGCGCGCCGGCCCTGAGGCCGTCGCGACCACGCCGCCGGGCCGCTTTCTTATGCCGGGCGATCTCGCGGGTTCGCCCGCGCTCACCTTCGCGCCCCTCGATCTCAAGCCCGATCACGTCAGCGAAGGCGGGAGCTTCGCGGCTCTGATGGAGCGGCGTTTCGAAGCCTACAAAACCCATGTGGTGCGCCCGTTCTTCCGCGATCACTTCCAGCGCCTCGACCGGCAGGTGGTGCTCGTCGACGTGCTCGCCGCCGTCGATGCGGGGCCCGCGGCGCTGGCGGAACTGGAGGAAGCCCTCGACCGGGTGCTGATGTCCTTTCGCACCGGGCGCAATTCGCTCCTCTCGCGTCTCATCTCACCCCGCGCCGACCGGGTTCTGTTCGCGGCCACGAAGGCCGATCACATCCACCACACGGATCACGACCGGCTCGATGCGATCCTGCGCGCGCTCGTCGACCGCGCCGTGCGGCGCACGGAAGCCTCCGGCGCCCGCGTCGGCACGGTTGCGCTGGCGTCGGTGCGGGCCACGCGCGAGACCTCCGTGCGCGACGGCTTCGAGACCCTGAAGGCGGTGGCGGGGACGCCGGAAGCGGGCGAGGTCGTGGACGGCGAGCGCTTCGACGGCGAGGCGGAGGCCGCGATCTTCCCAGGCGAGCTGCCGCAGAATGCCGAGAGCGTGTTCCAGGGCGCGGTGTCGCCGGGCTCCTTGCGCTTCCCGCGCTTTCGCCCGCCGAAGCTGACACTCGACGCCACGGGCCGGCCCCAGAAGCTGCCGCAGATCCGCCTGGACCGGGCGCTCGAATTCCTGATCGGGGACAAACTCGCATGAGCCGGAAACCCCGCGCATTCTCTCGCCTCGCGGAGGATCGGCAAGGATGAACCGTAAGCCACGGGCCTTCCGCCTCGACAGCCCCGACGTCGCGACCGCCCGCTTCGACGAGCCCGCGCCCTCGGCCGCCGTCGTGGTGGTCGAGGAGCCCTTCGACGCCATCGAGGCCGCGGACGGCACCCTCGTGCCGATGCCGGAACGCAGGGGCACGCCCTGGGGCGTCGTCCTCCTCTCTGCTGTTACGGGCCTCGTTCTGCTGGGCCTCGGTCTTGCCCTCGAACGGCTCGTCGTCGAGCTTTTCACGTTGACACCGTGGCTCGGCTGGGTCGCGCTCGGGCTGGCCGTCCTGGCGCTCGTCGCCTTCCTGGCGCTGATCGGCCGTGAGGTGGCGGGCATCTGGCGCGAGCAGCGGATCGAGCGCCTGCGCGAGGCCGCCGCCGATGCCTTGAACGTGAGGGATCACAAAGCCGCCAAGCGCGTGGTCGCCGATCTCATCGCGCTCTATGGCGGCCGTCAGGCCAGTGCTGCCGGCCGGGCGCGGCTGCGGGGTCTCGCGGACGAGATCATCGATGCGGACGACCGCCTCGCCATTGCGGAGCGCGAACTCCTCGCGCCCCTCGACATGCAGGCCAAGCGCGCCATCGCGGGCGCGGCCAAGCAGGTGTCGCTGGTCACCGCCGTGAGCCCCCGCGCCATCGTGGACGTGGCCTTCGTGGTGTTCGCGGCGGTGCGCCTCCTGCGCACGCTGGCGCGCATCTATGGCGGCAGGCCGGGCTTCTTGGGCTTCCTGCGCCTCGCTCGCGCGGCGTTCAATCACCTCGCGGTCACGGGCGGCGTGGCGGTAGGCGACAGCCTCATGCAGCAGGTGCTGGGCCTTGGCCTCGCGGCCCGCATCTCCGCGAAGCTCGGCGAGGGCGTGCTGAACGGCCTCATGACCGCGCGCTTCGGCCTCGCGGCCCTGTCGGTCTGCCGCCCGCTGCCCTTCATCCGCGAAGAGGTCCCGAAGATCGGCGACGTGGCGGGCGAACTCCTGAGCCGCGCCGAAGCAGCCGCGAAGACGTGAGAATCAACCCGCGGCCTCCGGCCAAGCCGCGGTTGCCTGCGGCTTAGGCCGGCAATTCCGGAGGGTCTTCCCTTACGGCATGTTGCGAGGCATGCGATGGCGGGCGCGGGGTCCGGTGCGGCAAATCGTTCCTGCGCAGGCTTTGGCTCAACTTTCCGTGACAAACGCCGGGGAAAGCGGGCCTTTTCAACGATTCGATGACAGCAATCCGCGTTGTCGGGGACTTTGGCCCGATATATAGGCTCGCGCCAGTGCCATCGGGGAACGGCCAATCCATGACAAAGATCATGATCGACGAGGGCTATCGACCGAGCGACGATGAGCCCTTCATGAACGATCGGCAGCGGGAGTATTTCCGCCGCAAGCTCATCCGGTGGAAGGGAGAGATCCTCCGGGAAGCGCAGGAAACCTTGGCGACCCTGCAGAGCGAAAACGAAAACCACCCGGACCTCGCCGACCGGGCTTCGTCCGAAACCGACCGTGCCATCGAGCTTCGCGCCCGCGATCGCCAGCGCAAGCTGATCTCCAAGATCGACGCGGCGCTCTCGCGCATCGAAGAGGGGTCTTACGGCTATTGCGAGGAGACCGGCGAGCCGATCTCCTTGAAGCGCCTCGAAGCCCGTCCGATCGCGACGCTCTCGCTCGAAGCGCAGGAGCGGCACGAGCGCAACGAGCGGGTTCATCGGGACGATTGATCCACGCCGGGACGCGATCCTGGATACGAAAAGGGCCCCTCGTCGGGGCCCTTTTTTGTTGCCGCCGGCGGTCAGCTCTTGTCGGACGGACGACCCAGGAGCCGGGCGAACTCGGCCTCGATGTCCTCCACCGAGAACGGATCGGGATTGCGCGTGGCGGGGGCGGCCGGGGGCGGCTCGGCCGCCGGAGCGGCTGCCGCGGCCGGTTCGCGCGGCGGCTCCGGTGCGGGCGCCGGGCGCGGCGGGGTGGGGGCCCTGGGCGCAGAGGCGGAAGGGTTGGGCGCCGCAGGCGCCGGGCGCGGGGGCTCGGGGGCCACGGTGGCGCGCAGCGGCGGGCCGGGCGGGGGCGCCTCGCGGCGGGGTTCCTCCCGGCGGGGCTCCGGCGGCTTCGGTGCCGGCGCCGCAGGAGCCTGCTCGCTCGGGGTCGCAGCGGCGGAAGGCGTCGGCCGGCGCAAGGCGGCTTCGAGCTGGCGCGCCATGTCGTTCAGGATCGCCTCGTCGGGCACGCGGCTTTCGCGGGGCGGAGCCGCAGGGGCGGCAGAGGTTGGCGCGGCGGAGGTTGGCGCAGGAGGCATCGGCGCGGCGGCCGGGGCACGGGCGGGCGGGGCCGGGGGCTCCGGCACCCGCGGGCGGACGGGCACGCCCGTCGGGCGCTCGGGCATCGGTTCGGGCCGGGCCGGCGGCCCGGGACGCGCCGGCGGCGGGGCCATGACGTCCGAGGCGGGAGCTTGCGGCGCGAGGGTCACCGCATCCGGCTTCAGTATGGCTTCCGTGCGCGCCGGCGTCGGCACCGGCGGCAGCGAAGCCACGGGGCTGAGCTCCTGCGCGGCATCCGAATCCTCGCTCCGGGTCAGCGCCGGGCCGAGCCGGGCCGTGGCGGCCTCGAGAGCCGGGCGGGCCGGGGGCTCGATGGTCGGACGAGCGGGGGGTGCGGGCTCCTCGGGCCGCTCCGCGTCTGGGGCCGGCGCCGCGGTGCGGGAGGGGGGCACCCGCAAGATGTTGGTTTCGATCACCAGGTCGTTCGGTCCGCCGATGAGGAGCAGGTGCTCCACATTGTCCCGCCGCAGCAGGATGAGCTGGCGCTGCCGGTCGAGGTCGTAGATGTCCACGACGCCGAGGCGCGGCTGGCGGGAGCGCCCACGGTCCTGGCCCGGCAGCATCAGCCGGGCGCTGCTGAGGCGGCGCAGTACCAGTCCGAACAGGGTCACGAGCCCGAGGATGATCACGAAGGCGATCGCGTACTGGATCGCCGGCGAGGCTTCGATCCCAAATCGAGACAGCACGATGAACTCTCTACTGTTGTGGGGGCGGGCCCCTCGGGGCCCGGCGCTTGTTTACCCCTTTACCACAATGGGGGCGGCCCTGGGCAACGCCGTTAACGGGTGGTTAACAGGGAATGCGGCTTTGATCGGGCCGGGCAGAGGTTAACCGGCAAGCCAGCGCCTTAACCGGGTCTTCACCAAGGCCGGTGCATCGTTCGCGGGCAGGCGCTGGCTCGCCCGCGGGCAAGGCAGCCGGGGCGGGTCCCGCGGCGGGCCTGCGATCGCGCGATGCTTGCAGGCCGGCGAGCCGCGGCCTAACCGTCGCGGGCGACAGCGGTTCGGCATCCGCCAGGCCGTGACAAGGACGGGAAAGAGCGGTCCGGCATCCGCCGAACCGCTCGATCGGCAGGGTTCGGGGCATCCGCCACACGGCGGTAAGGGTGGACAGGGTTCCAGGCATCCGCCACACGGCGGCGAGGGTGGGCAGAGTTCATGGCGGAGGAGGGCGAGTTCGGGGCTCAGGCGGCGATCGACCGGTCGGAGCGGCCCGGCGGCCATATCGGCTGGGTGCTGCTGCTCGCGGCGGTTCTCGTCGGCATGGTGGTTGGCCTGCGCTTCCTCGGCTCCGAACAGACCCAGCCCGTGATCCTCTTCTTCCTCGCGCTCTTCTCCATGGCCGGGGTGTTCTTCCTCTTCGCCGCCGCCATAGGGGTCATCGGCTTCGCGGGCCAGGGGCGGCGCAACGACCTCACCAAGAACCTGGCCGATTCCTCCCCCGAGGGGCTGATCGTGGTCGATGCGGACGGCCGCATCGCCTATGCGAACGAGGCCTATCTCACCCTGGCGGGCCAGAGCACGGGCGACGCCCGCGACGTGCGTCCCGTGGAGCGCCTCTTCACCGGCGCGCCCGAGGTTTCCGAGGCCATCTATCGCCTGGCCCAGGCCGCGCGGGAGGAGCGCAACGGGCACGAGGAAATCCGCCTCTCGCCGGCGCTCGACGGCCTGAAGGAGTTCGGCTGGTACCGGGTGCGCGTGCGCCCCGTGCCGCGCGGCACGGGGCGCACCGCGACGCTTTGGACCGTCGCCGACGTGACCCACGAGCGCGAGCGCCAGGAGAACGTGTTCCAGGAACTGCAGCACGCGATCGACTACCTCGATCACGCGCCCGCGGGCTTCCTCTCCATCGATCCCGAAGGCACCATCGTCTACCTCAACGCGACGCTCGCGACCTGGCTCGATTACGACCTCGCCCAGGTGGGTTCGGGCGGGCTCACCCTCTCCGACGTGGTGCCGCGCAACGTGGTCGCCATGATGACCTCGATCTCGGGCGCATCGGGCGACGTGCGCACGGAGACCTTCGATCTGGATCTCCGCCGTCGCAACGGCCAGTTCCTGCCCGTGCGCCTCTATCATCGCGTGGCCTTCGGCTCCGACGGCAAGCCCGGGCCCTCGCGCACGCTCGTGCTCAACCGCTCCCCCGGCCTCGACGTGGACGAGGGCCAGCGCGCCGCCGAGGTGCGCTTCGCGCGCTTCTTCAACAATACGCCGATCGCCATCGCGACCGTGAACCGCTCCGGGCGGCTCATGCGCACCAATGCCTCCTTCGCGCGCCTCTTCGGCACGTTGCCGCGGGCCGCGGAAGGCGAGCCCGGCCCGTCCATTCTCGACGGCGTGCTGCCGACGCACCGCGCGAGCTTCGAGGAGACCCTGCGCGCCGCGGCGGAGGCCAGAAGCGATATCCCGCCCCTCGAATTGCAGGTGGCGGGTGAGGGCGGACGGTCCGTCCGCATGTGGGTGACGCCGGTCTCGGATGCGGACGGGGAGGGCGAAAGCGCGATCCTCTATGCGCTCGACACCACGGAACTGCGCCAGGTCGAGGAGCGCCTCGCGCAAGCCCAGAAGATGAACGCGGTCGGCCAGCTCGCCGGCGGCGTCGCGCACGACTTCAACAACGTGCTGCAGGCGATCATCGGCTATTGCGACCTGCTCCTCGCCAACCATCGCCCGACCGATCCGTCCTTCCCGGACATCATGCAGATCAAGCAGAACGCCAACCGGGCCGCGAGCCTGGTGCGCCAGCTGCTCGCCTTCTCGCGCCGCCAGACGCTCAGGCCCGAGGTCATGAGCTTGAGCGACACACTCTCCGAGCTCTCCATGCTGCTGAAGCGGCTCTTGGGCGAGCGCGTGGAGCTCGATCTGCGCCACGGCCGCGACCTCTGGCCCGTGAAGGCGGACGTGAACCAGTTCGAGCAGGTGATCGTGAACCTCGCGGTGAACGCCCGCGATGCGATGCCGGGCGGCGGCAAGCTCGCGATCCGCACGTCCAACATCCATGCCGACGAGGCCGCGCGTCTGTCGGTGAGCGGCATGCCGGCGGCCGATTACGTGGTCGTGGAGGTCTCCGACACCGGCACCGGCATGTCGGCCGAGGTGATGGAGAAGATCTTCGAGCCGTTCTTCACGACGAAGGAAGTCGGCAAAGGCACGGGGCTCGGCCTCTCCACCGTGTTCGGCATCGTGAAGCAGTCCGGCGGCTTCATCGACGTCCAATCCGCGATGGGGGAGGGCACCACCTTCCGGATCTATCTGCCCCGTCACGTGGTGGAAGCCGCTCCGGTCGAGGAGGCGAAGCCCGAGGCCAAGAAGCCGGCCACCGATCTCACCGGCCAGGGCACGATTCTCCTCGTCGAGGACGAGGACCCCGTGCGGGCCGTGAACGCCCGCGCGCTCTCGGCCCGCGGCTACACGGTGCTCGAGGCCGCCTCCGGGGTCGAGGCCCTGGAAATCATCGAGGCCCGCGGTACGCCCGTCGATCTCGTGGTCTCGGACGTGGTGATGCCCGAAATGGACGGGCCGACCCTGCTGGGCGAGCTGCGCCAGCGCTACCCCGATCTGAAGGTGATTTTTGTCTCCGGCTACGCTGAGGACGCCTTCAAAAAGAACCTCCCGGAGGGGGAGGATTTCAACTTCCTCGCCAAGCCGTTCTCGCTCCGCCAGCTCGTCGAGGTGGTGAAGCAGGTGATCGACCGCTAAACGCGTTCATTTACAATGTGTTAACCCTGCGACAACGGGTGCTCGCCCCGGCCCCGAGGGGAGGCTGTGGACAGGGGCGGAATGCGCTTGCAAACGAGAACAAAAAGAGTACATATTCCCTTCAACGCCCGCGTTGAGATTCACCCCTCCCCCGTGCCATAAGGACATCAGCTCATGTCACAGTCCTCTCTGCGACTGGTGGAAAGTTCATCCATGGATAAGGACAAGTCGAAAGCCCTCGACGCGGCGCTCTCTCAGATCGAGCGCGCTTTCGGGAAGGGCTCGATCATGCGGCTCGGCAAGAACCAGAAGCCGATGGAGATCGAGACCGTTTCGACGGGTTCGCTCGGCCTCGACATCGCGCTCGGCGTCGGTGGCTTGCCGCGCGGTCGCATCATCGAGATCTACGGCCCGGAATCGTCGGGCAAGACCACGCTCGCGCTTCACACGGTGGCCGAAGCCCAGAAGAAGGGCGGCGTCTGCGGCTTCATCGATGCCGAGCACGCGCTGGATCCCGTCTATGCCCGCAAGCTCGGTGTGAACCTGGACGATCTCCTGATCTCCCAGCCCGACACCGGCGAGCAGGCGCTCGAAATCGCCGATACGCTCGTGCGCTCCGGCGCCATCGACGTGCTCGTCATCGACTCCGTTGCGGCGCTCACCCCGAAGGCCGAGCTCGACGGCGAGATGGGCGACGTGCAGCCGGGCCTCCAGGCCCGCCTCATGAGCCAGGCGCTCCGCAAGCTCACGGGTTCGATCTCCCGGTCGAACACCATGGTGATCTTCATCAACCAGATCCGCATGAAGATCGGCGTGATGTACGGCTCGCCGGAGACCACGACCGGCGGCAACGCGCTGAAGTTCTACGCTTCCGTGCGCCTCGACATCCGCCGCATCTCGACCCTCAAGGAGCGTGACGAGCCCATCGGCAACTCCGTTCGCGTGAAGGTCGTGAAGAACAAGGTCGCCCCGCCCTTCAAGCAGGTCGAGTTCGACATCATGTTCGGCGAGGGCGTGTCGAAGATGGGCGAGCTCATCGATCTCGGCGTGAAGGCCGGCATCGTGGACAAGTCCGGCGCCTGGTTCTCCTACGACAGCCAGCGCCTGGGTCAGGGCCGTGAGAACTCGAAGCAGTTCCTGCGCGACAACCCGGACATCGCCAACAAGATCGAAACCTCCATCCGCCAGAACGCCGGCATTCTCGCCGACCGCATCCTGGAGGAAGCCGCACCCACGCCTGAGGACCTCGACGAGGGTGTCGCGTAACACCCTTCCGAACCCCGGGTTCGATCAAAGCCGCTGCGGGCCACCGCGGCGGCTTTTTTCGTCTGCGATGCACGGGAGCGGCAAGACTGCGGGCGCGGCCGTGACAATGATCCTATCGGGGCGGCGTCCCACGGCAGCTCCGCGGGTGCCCCACCCCGACGAACGGCGGGCCTCGTGCGCGAAAGCATCGCCTCGACAGGAGAACGGCTGCCCTCTAAAAGCGCGGGCTATCAGCACCTTGCGGCGAAACCGCAACCATCCGAGCCAAGAGATCCATGAGCGGCGTCAACGAAATCCGGTCGGCCTTTCTCGATTACTTCGCCAAGAACGGCCACCAGGTCGAGGCCTCGAGCCCGCTCGTGCCCCGCAACGATCCGACGCTCATGTTCACGAACGCCGGCATGGTGCAGTTCAAGAACGTGTTCACCGGCGTCGAGAAGCGGCCCTACAGCCGCGCCGCGACGAGCCAGAAATGCGTGCGCGCCGGCGGCAAGCACAACGATCTCGACAATGTGGGCTACACCGCGCGGCACCACACCTTCTTCGAGATGCTCGGCAACTTCTCCTTCGGGGATTACTTCAAGGAGGAGGCGATCAGCCTCGCCTGGAACCTGATCACCCGGGAATTCGGGCTCACCAAGGACCGCCTCCTCGTCACCGTCTATCACACGGACGACGAGGCCGCGGATCTGTGGAAGAAGATCGCGGGCTTCACGGACGACAAGATCATCCGCATCCCCACCTCCGACAATTTCTGGCAGATGGGCGACACAGGCCCCTGCGGCCCGTGCTCGGAAATCTTTATCGACCAGGGCGACAAGCTCTGGGGCGGCCCGCCCGGCTCCGCTGAAGAGGACGGCGACCGGTTCCTGGAGTTCTGGAACCTCGTCTTCATGCAGTTCGAGCAGATCGAGCCCGGCAACCGTATCCCGCTGCCGAAGCCCTCCATCGACACCGGCATGGGCCTCGAGCGCATCGCCGCGGTGCTCCAGGGCGTGCACTCGAACTACGACACGGATCTCTTCCGCACCCTCATCGAGGCGGTGGCCCACGCCACCGGCGTCGCGCCGGAGGGTGAGCGCAAAGCCTCGCATCGCGTGATCGCCGACCACCTGCGCGCCTCGTCTTTCCTGGTCGCCGACGGCGTGCTGCCCTCCAACGAGGGTCGCGGCTACGTGCTCCGCCGCATCATGCGCCGCGCCATGCGCCACGGGCAGCTGCTCGGCGCCCGCGATCCGATCATGTACCGCCTCGTGCCGGCGCTCGTCCGCGAGATGGGGCAGGCCTATCCCGAACTGGTGCGCGCCGAGCCCCTCATCACCGAAACCCTGAAGCTGGAGGAAACCCGCTTCCGCAAGACCCTGGAGCGCGGTCTCTCGATCCTCGACGAGGAGACCCGCAATCTCACGCAGGGCCAGAAGCTCTCGGGCGAGACGGCGTTCACCCTCTACGACACCTTCGGCTTCCCCCTCGACCTGACGCAGGACGCCCTGAAGCCGCGCGGCATCGGCGTCGATACGGATGCGTTCAACGCCGCCATGCAGCGCCAGCGCGAGATGGCCCGCGCGGCCTGGGCGGGCTCGGGCGAGGCCGCCACGGAAGCCGTTTGGTTCGGCATCAAGGAGCGCGCCGGCGCCACCGAGTTCCTAGGCTACGACACCGAGACCGCCGAAGGCGTGGTGCGCGCCCTCGTGCGCGAGGGCGGCGAGGTCGAAGCGCTGGCTGCCGGCGAGACCGGCCTCGTGGTGGTGAACCAGACCCCGTTCTACGCCGAATCCGGCGGCCAGGTCGGCGACACCGGCACGATTGCGGGCGAGGGCGTGCGCCTTCGCGTGACCGCGACCGAAAAGAAGCTCGGCGATCTGTGGGTCCATCACGTCACCGTGGAGGAGGGCACTCTGAAGGTCGGCCAGGCCGTGGAACTCGGCGTCGATCACGAGCGCCGCTCCGCGGTGCGGGCCAACCACTCGGCCACCCACCTCCTGCACGAGGCCTTGCGCCAGGTGCTCGGCGACCACGTGGCCCAGAAGGGGTCGCTCGTGGCGCCTGATCGCCTGCGCTTCGACTTCAGCCATCCGAAGCCCATCGACGAGGCGGAACTGCAGCGCGTCGAGGACATCGCCAATCAGGTGCTGCTCCAGAACGAGCCGGTGGTCACGAAGCTCATGGCCGTGGACGAGGCGATCGAGTCCGGCGCCCGCGCGCTCTTCGGCGAGAAGTACGGCGACGAGGTCCGCGTGGTCTCCATGGGCAAGGGCGGCGGCACCAAGGCCTTCTCGGTGGAGCTCTGCGGCGGCACGCATGTGGGCCGCACCGGCGACATCGGCCTCGTGACGGTGGTGAGCGAGGGCGCAGTGGCCGCGGGCGTGCGTCGTCTCGAAGTCATGACGGGCGACGCGGCGCGCCGCCACCTCGCCGAGGAAAGCCGCCGGCTCCACGCCATCGCGGGCCTCCTCAAGACCCCGGTCGATCAGGCAGCCGAACGCCTGCAGGCTCTCATCGAGGAGCGGCGCCGCCTGGAACGCGATCTGGCTGAGGCTCGCCGCAAGCTCGCCATGGGCGGCGGCACGGGCGGGGGCGATCCGATCCGGGATGTGGCCGGCATCAAGCTCATGGCGCGCTCGGTCTCCGGCGTCGAGATGAAGGACCTCAAGACCCTCGCGGACGAGGGCAAGCGGCGCCTCGGCTCCGGCGTCGTCGCCATCGTCGGCGTGGCCGATGACGGCAAGGCCGGCATCGTGGTCGGCGTCACCGAGGACCTGACGCAAAAGATCGATGCTGTGAGCCTCGTGCGGGCCGGCGCCGAAAAGCTCGGCGGCAAGGGCGGCGGCGGCCGGCGCGACATGGCGCAGGCGGGCGGGCCCGACGGCGCCCAGGCCGAAGCGGCGCTCGCCGCCGTCGAGGCCGCCCTCTCGGCCGCGTGAGCCACGACACCCACGCGCAACTTGCGCGCCGCCGGCTGCGGCGGCGCGTCTACGAACTGCTCGACCCCACCTTCAACACGGTGTGGGACCAGGTCGTCCATCAGGGGCTGATCGCCCTCGTCCTCGTCAACGTGGTCGCGGTGGTGCTGGCCTCCGTGCCCTCCATCGAGGCGCGCTACGGCGGCTTGTTCCTCGCCGTCGAGGTGATCTCGCTCGTGCTGTTCACGGTCGAGTACCTCCTGCGCCTGTGGTCGTCCGTCGAGCACATGCCCTATGCCGGGCGCTCCGCGCTCGCGACGGGGCTCGCCTGGATGCGCACCCCCGGCGCCGTGGTCGATCTCCTCGCTATCGCGCCGTTCTACTTCCTGCTCCTGTCGCCCGACACGGATCTGCGCGTCCTCGCCCTCATCCGGCTTCTGCGCTTCTTCAAGCTGGCGCGCTATTCCTCCGGCCTCGCCTCGCTCCTCGAGGTTCTCTACACCGAGCGCCGCGCGCTCTTTTCCACGCTCCTCATCCTCGGCGGCCTGGTGCTTGCGACAGCAACCGTGATGCATCTCGCCGAGCGCGAGGCGCAGCCGGACCGCTTCGGCACGATCCCCGACGCCATGTGGTGGGCGATCGTCACGCTCACGACCGTGGGCTATGGCGACGCGGTGCCGGTGACGCCGCTCGGCAAGATCATCGCCGGGTTGACCGCCACCATGGGCCTCGCCCTCCTGGCGCTGCCCGTCGGCATCATCGCCACGGCGTTTGCGGAGGTGATCCACCGGCGCGAATTCGTGGTGACGTGGAGCATGGTCGCGAAGGTGCCGACCTTCTCGGGGCTCAGCGCCGTCGATATCGCCGAGATCATGCACCTCCTGAATTCGCGCACCGTCGCGAAGGGCGAGGTGGTGACGCGCCGGGGCGAACAGGCCCACGCCATGTACTTCATCGTGTCCGGCGAGGTGGAGGTGGAGATCAAGGCGGGCGACCACCCGCGGCTCGGGCCGGGCGACTTCTTCGGCGAGGTCGCGATCCTCACCGACAACACCCGCACCGCCACCGTGCGGGCCTGCACCGAGACGAAGCTCCTGGTGCTGCTCTCCCACGACCTCGAACTTCTCATGGGCCGGGTGCCCGAAATCGGCGAGCGCATCCGCGCCGTCGCGGAGGCGAGGGCGCCGGGGCGGGTGACGCCCGCGGGCCGCTGATAACGACGGGCAACAAAAAAGCCCGGCGCTGGGCCGGGCTCTTTCGTCGGATGCAGGCAGGTTCGCTTTAAGCGGCCATGGCCTTCTTGAGGTTCTCGTCGATCTTGTCGAGGAAGCCCGTGGTGGAGAGCCACTTCTGGTCGGCGCCGACGAGGAGGGCGAGGTCCTTCGTCATGTAGCCGGCCTCCACGGTGTCGATGCAGACCCGCTCCAGGGTGTCGGCGAAGCGGGCGAGCTCCTGGTTGTCGTCGAGCTTCGCGCGGTGCGCGAGGCCGCGGGTCCAGGCGAAGATCGAGGCGATGGAGTTCGTGGAGGTCTCCTTGCCCTTCTGGTGCTCGCGGTAGTGGCGCGTCACCGTGCCGTGCGCGGCCTCCGCCTCGACGGTGCGGCCGTCGGGGGTCGCGAGAACCGAGGTCATGAGACCGAGCGAGCCGAAGCCCTGCGCTACCGTGTCGGACTGCACGTCGCCGTCGTAGTTCTTGCAGGCCCAGATGTAGCCGCCGGACCACTTCAGGGCCGAGGCCACCATGTCGTCGATGAGGCGGTGCTCGTAGACGAGGCCGAGCGCCTGATACTGGCTCTTGAACTCCGCCTCGTAGACCTCCTCGAAGATGTCCTTGAAGCGTCCGTCATAGGCCTTGAGGATGGTGTTCTTCGTGGAGAGATAGACCGGGAATTTCCGCGCCAGGCCGTAGTTGAAGCAGGAATAGGCGAATTCGCGGATCGAATCGTCGAGGTTGTACATGGCCATGGCGACGCCGGCGCCGGGAGCCTTGAAGACCTCCTTCTCGATCACCGAGCCGTCCTCGCCCTCGAACTTGATCGTAAGGCGGCCCTTGCCGGGGAATTTGAAGTCGGTGGCGCGGTACTGGTCGCCGAAGGCGTGGCGGCCGACGATGATGGGCTGCGTCCAGCCCGGCACCAGGCGCGGCACGTTCTTCATGATGATGGGTTCGCGGAAAATCACGCCGCCGAGGATGTTGCGGATCGTGCCGTTCGGCGACTTCCACATTTCCTTGAGATTGAACTCCTTCACGCGCGCCTCGTCCGGCGTGATGGTGGCGCATTTAACGCCGACGCCGTGCTTCTTGATGGCGTTCGCCGCGTCCACCGTGACCTGGTCGTTGGTGGCGTCCCGGTGCTCGATGCCGAGATCGTAGTACTCGAGGTTCACGTCCAGATAGGGGTGGATCAGCTTGTCCTTGATGTACTGCCAGATAATCCGGGTCATCTCGTCGCCGTCGAGCTCGACGACCGGGTTCGCGACCTTGATCTTGGCCATGATCTCACCTTGTGCTGGAAACGGAAGGACGGGCCGCCGGGCGGCGGTCGGTTCGGCCGGCCTATAGCGCGGCTTTTCATAAGGGGAAAGCGTCGCTTTCGGCGGAGCCCCGTTGCGCGCCGGCCCCGACCCGCTAGAAGCGCCCGCAATGGCCGCAGACATCCCCCAGCCCGTCGTCATCCTGGTCGAGCCCCAGCTGGCCGAGAACATCGGCATGGTGGCGCGCGCCATGGCCAACTTCGGCCTCTCGCAGTTGCGGCTCGTCTCGCCGCGCAACGGCTGGCCGAAGAAGGGCGCCCATTCGGCGGCGTCCGGGGCGACGCATATCCTGGAAGCCGCGAAACTCTACGATACGGCGCGGGAGGCCGTCGCGGATCTGAACTACGTTTTCGCCACCACGGCGCGCGAGCGCGGGCAGATGAAGCGGGTGTTCGGGCCCGAGCCCGCCATGGCCCTGGCGCAGGAGCGGATCGCGGCGGGGCAGGGGGTCGGGATTCTCTTCGGGCGCGAGCGCACGGGGCTCGAGAACGACGAGATCGCGCTCGCCGACGCCATCGTGACCTTCCCGGTCGATCCGCGCTTCTCCTCCCTCAACCTCGCCCAGGCCGTGCTGCTCGTCGCCTACGAGTGGCACAAGCGCGCGACCGGCGGCGCGCTGCCCTTCGAGGGAGAGACCCGCTCGCCGCCGGCTCCCCGGGAGATGGCGGTGTCGTTCTTCGACTTCGTCGAGGGCGAGCTCGACGCCATCGGGTACTATCCGGAGGACAAGCGCCCGGTGATGACGCGCAACATGCGCGACATGTTCCTGCGCATGGAGATGACCGAGCAGGACGTCCGCACGCTCCGCGGTATCGTGCGTGCGCTGGCGCAGGGCAGGAGGGACCGGACGGGGTCATGACAGGAGGCCCTGCGGCGAAGGGGCGGTTGAGGAAGCCTTAAATCCAGTATGATGTAAGGGAACGATGCCCGTGACGGGCCCACCCCTTCGAGGCTGCCATGCGCCGCACCTGGCTTCTTCCGCTTCTGGCCGCGACCGCCCTCGCGGCGTCCTCGGCCCAGGCCGCCAATCCGCCCGAGCAGCCGAAATCCGGGCCGGGCGGCGCGGATTACGCCGTCCAGGAGGTCACAAAGCGGGCCGTCGGGCGGGCGAGCGCGCCCGTTTTCGTGTTTCACGGCGCCGGCCCCGCGAAGGCCGCGCGGCCTGTCGCGGTGCTGTTCCATTCCTGGGGCGCCGCGAACCCGCAGCTCTACGGCGGCTGGATCGAGCACCTGGCGCGCAAGGGCTACCTCGTGCTGTTCCCCCGCTTCCAGGAGGTGAACCGTACCCGCCCCGCGGACGCCACCACGATTGCGACCGGCCTCGTCAAGGAGGCCCTGGAGGCCCTAGCGAACGACGCGGAAGCGAAGCCCGACCTCGACCGCGTCGCCTATATCGGCCACCTCGCCGGCGTCCCGCTGGCGCTCAACCTCGCCGCCGGCGCCAAGGAGGACGGGCTGCCGGTTCCGAAGCTCGTGCTCGGTGCCATGCCGGGCGGCATCGCGTCCGACGCGAAGGCCCGCGGCATCCTCCTCGACGACCTCTCGGGGCTGGACCGTTCGACGATGCTGGTCGTGATGAGCGGCGATCGGGAATACATCGCGAGCGACCGCGCGGGCCGCCGCATTCTGAAGGAGGCCTCGGCCGTACCGGCCACCCGCAAGCTCTTCATCCGGGTGAGCTCGGATGCGCACGGCTATCCGCCGGTCTCCGCGACGCTGGCCTCGCCCGGCTCGCCGAAAACGGATTACGACGCCGCTGCGATCAAGCTGCCGCCCGAACCGCCGCGCGATCCGAAGCAGAAACCGCCGGCCTTCCGCTGGAGCGCCGACATGGCGCTCTCGGGCGAGCAGACCGTGCTCACCCAGCAACTCGGCCTCAACGCCATCGATACCCTGGACTATTACGCGTTCTGGAAAACCTTCGACATGGCCGCCGAAGCGGCCCTCGGGGGCAAGGATGCCACGACCCTGCGCTCGGACCCGAAGTTCGTGGACATGGGCACCTGGAGCAACGGCTGGCCCATGCGCCGGCTCTCCGCCGAAATGCCGAAGGTCGAGGGCGACGAGGAGAAGCCTGCGGCCGGTCCCCGCCGCCGCCTGCAGGCCCCGGCGGATTCGCCGTCGGAATAAACCTGCGAGGCCCAGCGCATCCGCGGTCCGGGTAGCCCTGCAGTCCCGGCGGATTCGCCGTCCGAGGAACCCTGCGAGGCCCGTGCGGCCTCACACCTTTTCTTCACGGGCCCGGTGCAAACTAACCTCTGCCTCGCGCGTTATGCGAAGCGGAGCCTTTTCGTGATGCGTGCCAATCTTCTCGCCGGGACCAGCTATTATCCTCTCGCCATGCCGGCCCCGGTCCCAACCATCCTCCTCTTCGATTCCGGTCTCGGCGGCCTCACGGTCTTCGCCGAGGTCCTGAAGGCGCGCCCGGACGCCCGCTTCGTCTATGCGGGCGACGATGCCGGCTTCCCCTATGGGCGCCTCAGCGAGGAAGCCCTCGTGGCTCGCGTGCTCTCCGTCATGGCGCGCCTCGTCGATCTGCATGCGCCGGACCTCGTGGTGATCGCGTGCAACACCGCCTCCACGATCGTGCTGCCGCATCTGCGCGAGCGCTTCCCGATTCCGTTCGTCGGCACCGTGCCGGCCATCAAGCCCGCCGCTGGCCTGTCGATCTCCAAGCGCATCACCGTGCTGGCGACGCCGGGGACGGTGGCGCGCGAATACACCCGCGATCTCGTCCAGACCTATGCGGCCGGCTGCGTGGTCAATCTCGTGGGCTCCCGCCGTTTCGCGGCCTTCGCGGAGGCCGAACTCATTGGGGCACCGGTCACGGACGAAGAGATCGCCGACGAACTCGCCCCCTGCTTCGTGGAGGACGAGGGCGGCCGCACCGACGTGATCGCACTCGGCTGCACCCATTACCCCATCCTGCTTCCCCGCTTTAAGGCGCTGGCGCCCTGGCCCGTCACCTGGATCGACCCGGCCCCGGCTATCGCCCGGCGGGTCGTGCAGCTCCTCGGCGGTCCGGTCCCGGGCCATGAGGCCGACGAGGACGAGGCGCATGCGGTGTTCACGAGCGGGGCTCTCATGACCCCGGCGCTGCGCGAGGCCCTGCGGGACCGCGGCCTGCCGAGCGTTGCCGTCGAGCCGATGCCCCTGACCCTGGGCTGACCGGGCCCTTGAAAATCATTGACTTTCCGCGCCTGCGCCCATAAACACACCCCGTTCGCGCGGTCCTCACGGGCCGCGCGAGCTTTTTTACGCACCCGTGGCTTGGCTTTGGCCAGCCTGTCGGCCCGTGAGGGCAGAGGAGGGCGCGTTCCTCGATAAGCATCGACAAACAGAGGAACAGCGATGTCGAAGCGCATTCAGGCCAAGCACAAGCTTGACCGCCGCATGGGTCAGAACATCTGGGGCCGCCCGAAGAGCCCCGTGAACCGCCGCGAATACGGCCCCGGCCAGCACGGCCAGCGCCGCAAGGGCAAGATGAGCGACTTCGGCACGCAGCTGCGCGCCAAGCAGAAGCTCAAGGGCTACTACGCCAACATCACCGAGAAGCAGTTCCGCCGCTACTACGCGGAAGCGATCCGCATGAAGGGCGACTCGGGTGAGAACCTGGTCGGCCTGCTCGAGCGCCGCCTCGACGCCGTGGTGTACCGCTCGAAGTTCGTCGCCACCCCGTTCGCCGCACGCCAGTTCGTGAACCACGGCCACGTGAAGGTGAACGGCCGCCGCGTGAACATCCCGAGCTACCAGGTGAAGCCCGGCGACGTGATCGAGGTGAAGGACGCGTCCAAGCAGCTCGAGGTCGTCGTCGTGGCGTCCCAGCTCGCCGAGCGCGACGTGCCGGATTACATTGAGGTGGATCACTCCAAGATGACCGCCCGCGTGGCCCGCATCCCGACCCTCTCCGAGGTGCCGTATGCGGTCCAGATGGAGCCGAACCTCGTGATCGAGTTCTACTCGCGCTAATCGGCCGAGCAGCCTCAAACAGAAGCCGCCCCTCGGGGCGGCTTTTTTGTTGGGCCTCACGAAAAGGCCGCCCCGAGGGGCGGCCGGGTCGCCGTGGACGTCGAAGCGGCCGTTAGAGCCAGCGCGGCCCGCCCTGCATCCCGCCGTGGCGCATGCCGTCGCCGCGGTGATGATCGTAGCCGCCGTGGCGCATCCCACCCCGGTGGTGGTGGTCGTCGCCGCCGCGCCGCCAGCCGCGGCCCTCGCCACCCGTGGCGGTGCGCATCAGGACGGGCAGCAGGCGCTTCTGGTTCTCGTCGAGCGAACCCCAGAACGGCTTCATGGCGCCGGCAAAGGTGCGCAGCCGCTCGGCGTTCTCGGTGGCGCGGGCGGCGCGCTGGTCGAGGCGCGCCATCAGGTCGGGCTCGGCCTGGGATTGTTGCTGCGGGCCCGCGGCGCGGCGGCGCTCCATCTCGGTGCGGCGCTCTTCCATGCGCGCGATGCGCTGGTTGGCCTGGGCGCGGAGCGCCTGCTCGACGGGCGTCCAGAGGCGCTCCTGATCGGCGTTGAGCTTGAGCCCGGCGCGGATCGCCGCCACGCGGGCGTCGGTGAGCGCTTCCATGTCGGCGCGGGTGAGGCGGGGACGGCGCTCGTCGCGGTTCGGGGCCGGACGCGCATCGGGCGCTGGCGCGGCGCCTTGCGCGGGCGGAGCGGCGGGAGGCGTGGGAGCGGTCTGGGCATGGGCCGCGATCCCGGCCAAGGCCAGAACCGATGCGGCCGTCAAAGTCGCGAGGGTCTTCATCCGTCGTCTCCTCAAGATCAATGCCTTAAGCTTCGCGCCCGGCGGCTCTCTCACCCGTGAAGGCTGCATGAACTTTTCGTCATGTTCGGGGCGCGTGCCGCACGAGACCCCGAGAGGGGGCCTCCGTCACAGCCGCTTCAGGAAGCCTGCGAACCGCATCAGCCCCTCGGGCCAGGGTCCGAAACCGGCATCGGTGTTGATGTGGCCGGAATCGCCCGCGTCGACGATCGCCGAGCCCCAGGCGAAGGCCGTGTCCTCCGCCTTCTCATAGGCGCAGTAGGGATCCGTGCGACTGGCGACCAGCACGGAGGGGAAGGGCAGGGGATCGCGGGGCAGCGGCGCGAAGGCGCGGTCGATGGCAGGCGGCAGATCGGGCGCTTCCACGTCCGGCATCCCGACCAGAAAGGCGCCGCGCACCTTAGTCCTGTCGAGCTGCGGCGCCGCGTGCGCCACGGTCGGCACGCCGAGGCTGTGCGCGACGAGCACCACGGGGCGCTTCGAGCGCTTCACCTCCGCGACGACGCGGGCGACCCATTCCGCGCGCTTCGGCTCGTCCCATCTCGCCTGCTCCACGCGCCGGGCGGTGGAGAGCTGGCGCTCCCAGCGGCTTTGCCAGTGATCGGGCCCGGAATTGGTGTAGCCCGGAATGATGAGGATGTCGCAATCGGAGGTCCGCATGGTCAAAGGGTCTCGATGGTTTCGCGTTGCGCCGCACTTGCAAGGCGCCGGTCCAGGGTCGCGAGCGGCAGGCCGAGCCGGAGGGCGAGTTCCAGATAGGACGCATCGTAGACCGTGAGGCCGTGAGAGGCCGCAAGGCGCGATACGTCGCTCCACGCGAACGCGGTGCCCTCGCCGTCGATGCGAACCGGAAGTCGACGGAGGTCGCCGAGCGTTTGGAGGCGAAAGGCTTCCGTGACCCGGCCGCGTCGCTGCGCCATCAGCAGTGCGTTCGCGACTTCGAAGGGCCAGATGGACGGCGCCCAAGCCCTTTCCTGAACGGAGCGCAGGAGAAGGGCCTCGGCCCGGCCGGCGGCCTCGTCGGGGAGAACGGCCGCAAGAGCGACGGATCCATCCAGCACGAACCCCATGGCTTAGGGCCGGCCTTCGTCCCTCAGCGCGAGGATTTCGTCGAGAGAAAAGGTGCCGCTCTCCCGTTGAAGGGCGGCACGGCGGCTTGCGATACGCCCGATGGTGGCTGCAGCCGCCACGGGATCGGTCTCGTGCGCCGGGACCAGACGCGCGACCGGACGGCCGTGGCGCGTGATCGTCACCTCCTCGCCCCGCTCCACGCGGTCGAGGAGTGCGGACAAATGGGTCTTGGCCTCAAAGGCGCCGACGGTGGTCATGCGCCCAATTTAAACCAGTGGCCCAACCAGATCAAACCGCTTCCGAACCCGCCTCGGCGCCGAAGACCCGCCGGAAGATCGTGTCGACATGCTTGAAGTGGTAGCCGAGGTCGAAGCAATCCTCGATTTCCGAGGCGGACAGCTTCGCGGAGACCTCCGGGTCGGCCTTGAGCAGAGCGAGGAAGTCGCCCTCGCCGCGCCAGACCGGCATCGCGTTGCGCTGGACGAGGCGGTACGAATCCTCGCGCGACACGCCCTTCTGGGTCAGCGCCAGCATCACCCGCTGGGAGTGCACGAGGCCGCCGAGGCGGTCGAGGTTCTTCTGCATGTTTTCGGGATAGACCATGAGCTTATCGATCACGCCCGTGAGGCGCGCCAGCGCGAAGTCGAGGGTCACGGTCGCGTCGGGTCCGATGGTGCGCTCGACGGAGGAGTGGGAGATGTCGCGCTCGTGCCAGAGCGCCACGTTCTCCATGGCGGGCAACGCATAGGCGCGCACCATGCGGGCGAGGCCGGTGAGGTTTTCGGTCAGCACCGGGTTGCGCTTGTGCGGCATCGCGGACGAGCCCTTCTGCCCCTCCGAGAAATACTCCTCGGCCTCCAGCACCTCCGTGCGCTGAAGATGCCGGATCTCGGTCGCGAGCCGCTCCACCGAGGAGGCCACCACGGCCAGCGTCGCGAAATACATGGCATGCCGGTCGCGGGGGATCACCTGCGTGGAGACGGGTTCGACGGAGAGCCCCATCTGCTCGGCCACGTATTCCTCGACGCCAGGATCGATGTTCGCGAAGGTGCCGACGGCGCCCGAGATGGCGCAGGTGGAGATTTCCCGCTGCGCCCCGATGAGGCGGAGCTTCGCGCGCTCGAACTCCGCATAGGCCTGGGCGAGCTTCAGCCCGAAGGTCACGGGCTCCGCGTGGATGCCGTGCGAGCGGCCGATGGAGGGCGTCATCTTGTGCTCGAACGCCCGGCGCTTGAGCGCCGCGAGCAGCGCATCCACATCGCGGATGAGGATGTCGGTGGCGCGGGCGAGCTGCACGTTAAAGCAGGTGTCGAGCACGTCCGACGAGGTCATGCCCTGGTGGACGAAGCGTGCCTCCGGGCCGACGATTTCAGACAGGTGCGTGAGGAAGGCGATGACGTCGTGCTTCACCTCGCGCTCGATAGTGTCGATGCGCTCGACATCGAAGACGGCCTTGGAGCCCTTCTCCCACACCGTATCGGCAGCCTCGCGCGGCACGACGCCGAGATTGGCCAGGGCCGTCGTGGCATGCGCCTCGATCTCGAACCAGATCCGGAACTTCGTCTCGGGCGACCAGATCGCGACCATCGCGGGCCGGCTATAACGCGGAACCATTCTGGCCTCCTCAAGAACTCAATCAGACCCACCGCCCGACCGCGGCCTCTCCGGCCTGGCGAATGGCGGCGATGTTGGCGGCATACGCGCCGCCCTTGAACACGGCGGAGCCGGCGACGAGCACGTCGGCGCCGGCAGCGGTGACCAGCGGCGCGGTTTCGGGCGTCACGCCGCCGTCGATCTCGATGTGAATGTCGCGGGTGCCGATCATCGCCCTGATGCGCCGCACCTTCTCGCACACCGAGCCGATAAAGGCCTGGCCACCGAAGCCCGGATTCACGGTCATGCAGAGCACGAGGTCCACCATGTCGAGCACGGGCTCGATGGCGCTCTCGCTCGTGCCGGGGTTCAGCACCACGCCTGCCTTCTTGCCGAGCGCGCGGATCGTCTGCAGGGAGCGGTGAAGGTGCGGACCCGCCTCCGCGTGAACCGAGATAATGTCGGCGCCACCCTTGGCGAAGGCTTCGAGGTAGGGGTCCACGGGCGCGATCATCAGATGCACGTCGAAGACTTTCTTCGAATGCGGGCGGATCGCGCGGACGATGTCGGGGCCCAGCGTGATGTTCGGCACGAAATGCCCGTCCATCACGTCGATGTGGATCCAGTCGCCCCCGGCCTCGTCGACGGCGCGGACCTCCGCGCCGAGCTTGGCGAAATCTGCGGACAGAATGGAGGGGGCGATCAGGATCGGGCGGCTCATGGGGCGCGCCTATCACGGGGCCCCCGCAGCGGCAACCGAAGCGGGCGCATGGCAGCCGGTATCACGCCGGCCTCGGCACGAAGCGCCGGGCCAGCGGCTTTACGATCTGCGGCATGAGATAGATCGGGAACTGGGCCAGGGCGAAGAACAGGAAGGTGGTGTCGGGGGTCGCTGCCCCCAGCGCCGCGATGAGAAGCCCCATGTTGCGCTGGCCCGTGGCATAGCCCAGCACGAAGCGGTCGGCCGGCAGAAGCGGGCGTAGAACGAGCCAGGCCGCCGCGAAGCCCGCGAGCGACACCCCGAAGGCGACGCCGAGGAACCGGGCCACCTGCGCGGGATCGCGCATGGCGGCCGCCAGCACCCCATCCATGGCCGCGATGGCGAAGAGGAAGTACATCACCACGCCGAGCCCATCGAGATGAGCCTTGTGGGCGCGGATGCGCGCCTCGCCCATGACGAGGCGGAGGATGCCGGCGGCGACGATCGCCCCGCCGATCAGCAGCACGAGGCGGCGGATCAGGATGCCGAGATCCAGCGGTACCGCCGCCCCGGCGATGAGTTCGGCGAGCACCGGCGACACCAGCGGGGCGAGGGCCGTCGTGACGAGCACCGCGGTGATGATGAGCGTGGGCTGGAGGCCCAGCAGCATCGCAACGGCCGGGGCAGACATGATCGGCGGGGCGGCGCCCTGCACGGCAAGGCCGAGCACCAAGCCTGGATCGATGTTCTCGCGGCCGACAAGGGCCAGGGCGAGACTCACGAGGGCGGCAGGGGCCGCGACCAGCCAGGCGCAGGCGAGGAGAAGCGGGGCCGGGCGGCGCAGGAGCGTGCGCAGGGCGTCCCGGTCCACCCGCGCGAAGGTGATCATCACGAAGACGAAGATCGTGATGGCGAGGAGCGGCCTCGCGGCGGCCGCGAATTGCGGCAGGGCGAGCCCCAAGAAGATGCTGATGGCAAAGCCTTGCGTGCCATAGCGGCCGATCAGGGCAAGGCCATCGAGGAGGAGCTTCATGGCAGCCCTCGTAGAGGCTCCACTCATCCGCGTCGAGGTACCGGGAGGACCGCGCCCGACATGCCTGCCCAAGCGGAATTTCATGGACCGGCTTCCGCTCCCGGGTTTATGGAAGCCGCGCCGGCCTGAACCGGCGAGGTTGCCAGCCCGGACCCGCGATTCTCACCGTCCGGGAACACATTGGAAGAGCCATGAGCGGTATGCGTGCGGATGCAGTCGTGTTGGGGGCCGGGATCGTCGGCGTGTCGATCGCGCTGCACCTGCAAAAGCGGGGCCGTCAGGTGGTGCTCATCGACCGGCGCAAGCCCGGCGAGGAGACGTCCTTCGGCAATGCCGGGCTGATCCAGCGCGAGGGCGTTTACCCTTACGGCTTCCCGCACGATTTCGGCGCGCTGCTGCGGTATGCGCTGAACAACACCACCGACGCGCATTACCATATCGCGGCGCTGCCGCGGATCGCGCCCTTCCTGTTCCAGTACTGGATGCATTCGCGGCCGGCGCGCCACGAAGCCATCGCCCGGATGTACGCGCCGCTGATCGAGCGCTCCGTCACCGAGCACATGGCGATCGCGGAAGAAGCCGGCGCCACGCAGCTCATCCGACCCACGGGCTGGATCAAGGTCTACCGCACCCAGAAGGCGATGGACGCGGAGGTGCAGGAGGCCGAGGAAACGCGCCGCGATTTCGGCGTGAACTTCAACGCCCTCGATGCCAGGGGCGTCGCCGCCGAGGAGCCGCACATCAAGGCGCCGGTCATCGGCGGCATCCACTGGACGGATCCGGCCTCGGTGTCCGATCCGCACCATCTCACCATGGCCTATGTGGGCCTGTTCGAGCGCCTCGGCGGCCGCTTGATGGCGGGCGACGCCCGCACCCTGGAGGAAGCCTCCGGCGGCTGGCGCGTGCAGACCGAGCAGGGCCCGCTGCAAGCCGGCACGGCGGTGATCGCGCTCGGCTCCTGGGCCGACACCGTGACGGAACGTCTGGGCTACCGCCTGCCGCTGGCCGTCAAGCGCGGCTACCACATGCACTACCGGCCTGAAGGAAACGCTACGCTCAACCACCCGACCCTCGATTTCGAGCGCGGCTATTTCCTGGCGCCCATGTCGAAGGGCATCCGCCTCACCACCGGCGCCGAGTTCGCCCACCGCGACGCGCCGAAGACGCCCGTGCAGCTCGCCCGTGCGGAGCCGGTGGCGAAGACCTTCTTCCCCTTGGGCGAGCGCGTCGATCCGGAGCCCTGGATGGGCACGCGCCCCTGCACCCCCGACATGATGCCGATCATCGGCGCGGCGCCGAAGCACAAGAACCTCTGGTTCGGCTTCGGCCACGCCCATCACGGCCTGACGCTGGGGCCCGTGACGGGTCGGATTCTCGGCGAGATGATCACCGGCGAGACGCCCGTGATCGATCCGACGCCCTATCGCCCCGAGCGGTTCTAGGCGCCGAACCGATCCCGCCAGGCGGGCTGCGCGCCCTCAAAGGGCAGCGCCGTGGCCTCGTAGACCCCCCGTGCGATGGCGCGGGCGAGGCAATCGGCGGCGGCGGCGCCGATGCGGATGAGGTCCGTGGCGTCGTCCTGAAGCGGCTTGCGCCCCGTCGCCGCCGCGAATACCGCATCGCCGTCGAAGAGCGCGTGCGCGAAGCGCAACGACCGCGCGATGCCGTCATGGGCCACGACCGCGAGGCGCTTCGCCTGCGCCTTGGTGAGCACCGCGTCGGTGGCGACCAGCGCAATGGTCGTGGCGGGCTGGGGACCGCCCTTCCAGGCAAGCTGCCGCATCTCCGGTGTGATGCGTGCGGGCCAGCCGAGTCCACCGAATTCCTCGCCTTCCTCGAAGCCGCCGGCCCAGAAATGGGGGCCGTCCCCGACGACCGCCGAGGCGATGGCGTTGACGATCACGAGGGCTCCGACCGTATGCCCGGAGGCGGTCACCGTGCTCGCCGAGCCGAGCCCGCCTTTGAGGTTCACGGTGGTGGCGCCGTAGCCTCCGCCGGCCGTTCCAAGCGCGAAGTCGAGCCCGGCCCGGGCGGCGGCCTCGCAGCCGAGATCGCGGTAGGGCGAATGGCGGCCCCAATCCTTGTTGCCGCCGTTGAGGAGGTCGAAGCAGATCGCCTGCGGCACAAGGGGCACGAGCGCCGGCCCCACGGCAAAGCCGATCCCATGTTCGCGGAGATACGCCTGAACGCCTCCCGCGGCATCGAGCCCATAGGCCGAGCCGCCGCCGAGGGCGATGGCGTGCACCCCCGGCACCATCTTGTCGGGCTCCAGCAGGTCCGTTTCCCGCGTCCCCGGCGCGCCCCCATGGACGGCGCAGGAGGCAACCGCTGGCTCGTCGAACAGAGCCACGGTCACGCCGGTCGCCACGGCGGGATCGTGCGCGTTGCCGACCCGGAGGCCCTGGACGTCGGTGATCAGATTGCGGGAAGGGGTCATGGGGGGAGACAAGCGGAAGCGGGCCCCGTTCACAAGCCGGGGAGGGCGACGCCGCCGCCTTTCTTGTGCACCGCAGAGGGGCTAGAAGGCCCCATGCTCAGCGTGTCCCTCACAGCGGCGGCCTTTGGGGGCCTCATCAGCTTCTTGAGTCCCTGCGTGCTGCCGCTCGTTCCGCCCTATCTGTCGTTTCTGGCCGGCACCACGTTCGACCAGCTCGCGGCCGGCGACGACCGGGGCGTGCGGCGACGCGCCGTGCTGGCCTCGCTCCTCTTCGTCGCGGGCTTCACCACCGTCTTCGTGATCCTCGGCGCCACGGCCTCGGCGCTGGGCCAGCTCGTGCGGCAATACCTCGACGTGCTGAGCACCGTGGCGGGCCTCGCCATCATCGTCATGGGCCTGCATTTCCTAGGGCTGCTCCGCATCGGCCTGCTCTACCGGGAGGCCCGTTTCCAGGTGGACCGGCCGGTGGGGCTCTGGGGCGCCTATGTCATGGGCCTCGCCTTCGCCTTCGGCTGGACGCCCTGCATCGGACCGATCCTGGGCTCCATCCTTGCGCTCGCGGGCGCCGAGGGCAGCGTCACCCAGGGTGCGGTGCTGCTCGCCGTCTATTCTGCAGGCCTCGGCATTCCCTTCGTTCTCGCCGCCTTCGCGATGAAACCCTTCACGGCGTTCCTCAAGCGCATGCGCTCGCGCTTCGCCTATGTGGAAAAGACCATGGGGGCGCTCCTCGTGCTCACCGGCGTCGCCTTCCTCGCGGGCTGGCTCACGGACGCCTCGTTCTGGCTGCTGGAAACCTTCCCGGCGCTCGGGCGGCTGGGTTAGGGATCACAGGAATCGGGCGCAGGAAACGGGTCGCGACGACCCCTGTTGGCAGGCGCTATGGGCCTCTCACACCAGGAGGTTTCCATGCGCTTTCAGATCCAAGGTCTCGACCCGAAACTCTTTGCCCCCCTGTTCCAGCTCGCCGACGGCGAACTCGCCGCCATCGGCGCGCAGCGCGTCCGGGCCGACAAGGCGGACGCCTATCCCTGCCGCGTGTCCTTGAGGCGGGCGGAGGAGGGCGATGAGCTGCTCCTCATCAATCACGTCCACCAGCCCGTTGCGACCTCGCCGTATCGCGCCAACGGGCCGATCTTCGTCGGCCGTTCCGCCGAGCCCGCGCGGTTCGAGGACGAGCTGCCGCCCATGCTCCGCGACCGCCTCGTGTCGCTGCGCGCCTACGACGAGCGCGCTTTCATCGTCGAGGCGGAGGTCGCGGAAGGCCCCGAGACCGAAGCCACGCTGAGGCGCTTTCTCGCGACGCCCGGCGTGGCCGCGGTCGACATCCACTTCGCCCGCCGCGGCTGCTTCGCGGCCCGGGCGGTGAGGGTCTAACCAGCGGGAGATCGCCCTGGCCGGCAGCCATGCGCATCAGCCCTTGATAGCGGTGGCGTGCAGCCATTCGGTGGGCAGCTGATCATAGCCGCTGCCCATGTCTGCAACGATCTCAAGGCTGCGCCATGGGCTCAGCCCGTAAGCATCCCGCAGCCATGCCGCGGAGGGGTAGTTGAAGAGCCGTCCAAGCGCATCGCGGCCCTCTTCGGACCCGGCCTTGAAGCTCGCATAGAACACGCCACCCGGCCTCAGGGCGACGTGGATCCGCGCGAGGGTCTGCGGCAGGTCCGCGCGCGGGATATGCAGGAGGCAGGCGTTGGCCCACACGCCATCGTAGGCGGCGTCCTCCCATAGGTTCTCGGACAGCAGCACGCGGACGGGGCGGCCGAGGCGCTTCTCGGCCTCCCGCGCCAACTCCGGCGAGCCGTCGGTCGGCGTCACATCGAAGCCGCGCGCGAGCATCCACTCGCTGTCCTGCCCTCCGCCACATCCAAGCTCCAGGATGCGCGCACCCGACGGCAGCCGGGCCAGGAAGGCGTTCAAACGTTCCTCGTCGGCCGCGCGCGAGCGCGAGGCGTAGGGCTGGGCCTCGGCGGCATAGAAGCCGAGCGTCGTATCGTCTCGCGCCGTCATGGGGTCGATCTCCCATAAGAAAAACCCGCCCTGGTCTCCCAGGGCGGGTCGTATCGGTCCAGCGAGAGGGGATGGATTACATGCCCATCTCGTTGCCGGTGTAGTCGATCTTGCCGTCGGCACCCTTCTTCCAGGTGTACATCACGTAGTCGGGACGGGTGATGTCGCCCTTCTTGTCGAAGGAGATGTCGCCGATCACGGTCTTGAAGGGCTTACCCTGCTTCATGACGTCCGACATCTTCTTGGCGTCGACCGTGCCCACCTGCTTCGCGGCTTCGGCCAGGATCTGGGCCGCAGCGTAGGAGTAGAGGGTGTAGGCCTCGGGCTCGAAGTTCTTCGCCTTGAACTTGGCGACCGCGTCCTTCGCGTTCGGGTTCTTGCGCGGATCCGGCGAGAAGGTCATCAGCGTGCCTTCGGCGCCCGGGCCGGCGATCGAGACGAACTCGGCCGACACGATGCCGTCACCCGACATGAGCGGAGCCTGGAGGCCCTGGTCGCGCATCTGACGGATGATGAGGCCGGCTTCCGTGTGGAGGCCGCCGAAATAGACCACGTCCACGTTGGCCTGCTTCAGCTTCGACACGAGCGCGGAATAGTCCTTCTCGCCCGGGTTGATGCCTTCGTACATGACCTCCTTGAGGCCCTTGCCGTTCATGGCCTTCTGGGTCTCGTCGGCGAGGCCCTTGCCGTAGGGGGTCTTGTCGTGGATGACCGCGACCTTCTTGCCCTTGAACTTGTCGGAGAGGTAGCTGCCCGCCACCGCGCCCTGCTGGTCGTCACGGCCGCAGGTGCGGAACGTGTTCCACATGTTGCGCTCGGTGAAGCGCGGGTTCGTGGAGGCCGGGGTGATCTGGATGATGCCGGCTTCCTGGTAGACTTCCGAGGCCGGGATCGAGACGCCGGAGTTGAAGTGGCCGACGACCATCTTCACGCCCTCGGCGGCGAACTTGTTCGCAACCGACACGCCCTGCTTCGGATCCGAGACGTCGTCGCCGATCACAACCTGCAGCTTCTGGCCGTTGATGCCGCCCGCCGCGTTGATGTCTTCGACCGCCTGCTCGACGCCGTTCTTGAGCTGCGCGCCGAAAGCGGCGTTCGGGCCTGTGATGGGGCCGGCCACGCCGATCTTGATCTGCGCGTTGGCCATGGTCGAGAACGCCAGGCCAAGACCGAGCGCAACGCCGGTCAACAGCAGTTTCTTCATGAGGTCACTCCTCTGGGTGGTTTTTATGGGCTTTCAGATGCCCGGTTCGGCGGGGCTTCCCGCCGTCCGCGTGCCATCATGCCGCTTTTTCGGCCGATGTCACGCCGGATTTCGTAAGGTCAGCGGCCCAAATCCTTGTGAACAAGCCGTTTCACAGGTTTTTGCGACGGTTCAGGCGGTCGAGCCCGGCCGTTCCCGCCAGGAGAACGGGCCCGTGCGCTCGTACAACCAGCGATATTGGGTCGTCATCTGCCGCGCCCGGGTGTAGCGGAACCCGAGGGAGCCAATGCCTAAGATCACCACCGCGTCCACGATGTAGTAGTGCAGCGAGAGGAGCGTGCCCTCGAACAGGGCGAAGTGGATGAAGCGCACCGCCGCCGAGAGCAGGAGCAGATAGGCGATGAGCTGCCAATAGGGGCGCCAGGTGATCGCCATGGCGCGCCCCGTCATCCAGGCCGCCCAGCCGCCCATCACGACGGTGATGAGCGCGAAGAGGAAGAAGGACGGTTCTTCGTAGAGGATGCCCTGCATCGGTTCTCTCTCAGTGCTGATGCTGCGCGAGCGGCATCGGCGGTTCTCTCTCAGTACGGGTGCTGCGGGAGCGGCAACGTCAATGCCTCCCGCCTTCGAGGTAAGCGGCCTGCACCTGGGGATCGGCGAGCAGCTCCTTGCCCGTGCCGCTCATGGTAATCGTGCCCGTGACCATCACATAGGCGCGGTGGGCGAGCTTCAGGGCGTGGTAGGCGTTCTGCTCGACGAGGAACACGGTCATGCCGTCCTTCTCGTTGAGCTCGCGGATCACGTTGAAGATCTGCTTCACGATCAGCGGCGCAAGGCCGAGCGACGGCTCGTCGAGCAGCAGCAGGCGCGGGCGGCTCATGAGGGCGCGGGCGATGGCGAGCATCTGCTGCTCGCCGCCCGACATGGTGCCGCCGCGCTGATAGAGCCGCTCCTTCAGGCGCGGGAACAGGGTGCAGACGCGCTCCAGATCGTCGTTGAAGTGGGCGAAGCCGTTCACAGACGCGCCCATCTGGAGGTTCTCGTACACCGTCATGCGCGGGAAGATGCGACGCCCTTCCGGCGATTGCGCGATCGACATGCGCGCGATCTCGTGGGTCGGTACCCGGGTGATGTCCCGGCCCGCATAGGTGATGCTGCCCTCTCGCGCCCGCGGGTTGCCGAAGATCGTCATCATCAGCGTCGACTTGCCGGCACCGTTGGCGCCGATCAGCGTGACGATCTCGCCCTCGTTCACGTCGAGGTCGACGCCCTTGAGGGCGATGATGTTGCCGTAGAAGGTTTTCACGCCGCGCACGGTGAGCAGCGGCTGCTTTGCGGCCGCAGCGGCGCGGGTTTCGTTCACGAGAACATTGATGCCGGCGACACTCACGACCGAACCTCCGCCTGCATCTGCTCCACGGGCACGAGGGCGCTTGCCACGCTGAAGCGTCCCATCAGCCTGAATTCCGGCACAGCCGTGGTCATACCCCTACCTCCGCCTGCACCTGTTCGACTTCCGCTTCCACTTTCTCGACCTCGTCATCGTCGACGCCGAGATAGGCTGCGATGACGCGCGGATCGTCCTTCACCTCCCGCGGCGTGCCGTCGGAGATCTTGGTGCCGTAATCGAGCACTACCACGTGGTCCGAGATCTCCATCACCACGCTCATGTCGTGCTCGATGAGCAGGATCGAGGTGCCGTGGTCCTGGCGGATCGACAGGAGCAGTTCGTTGAGCTCGAGCGACTCGCGTGGGTTGAGGCCGGCGGCCGGCTCGTCGAGGCACAGCAGCACCGGCTCAGTGCACATGGCCCGCGCGATCTCAAGGCGGCGCTGGGCACCGTAGGGGAGGTCGCCCGCCGGATCGTCGGCGCGGTCGATGAGCTTCACCTTTTCCAGCCATGCGGTGGCGCGGTCGATCGCCTCGCGCTCGGCCCGGCGGTAGCTGCCGGCACCGAGCACGCCCAGGAACGTGAAGCCCGAGGCGAGCATCAGCGGGTTGTGCTGGGCGACGAGCAGGTTTTCCAGCACGGTCATGCCCGAGAACAGGCGGATGTTCTGGAAGGTGCGCGCGACCTTGGCTTTCCAGTTGATGGAATGGCCGGGCAGGCGCTCGAGGAGAAGCCGCGACCCGTCCGTCTTTTCCAGGCGGATCATGCCCTCCGTCGGCTTGTAGAAGCCTGTGATGCAGTTGAACACGGTGGTCTTGCCGGCACCGTTCGGACCGATGAGCGCCGTGATATCGCCGCGACCGGCCTGGAACGTGAGGTCGTTCACCGCGACGAGGCCGCCGAAGCGCATGGTGAGGTGCCGGACGTCCAGCACAGGGTTCGAGGTCCAGCGCAGCGCGCTGGCCGAATCCCGAAGCTGCGGTTGGGGAGCAGGGGATGCCATCAGCCGTGCCCCTTCGCGGTTTGCAGGTCGGCCACGGGGATCGATGCTGCTTGGTGCATGCCGGATTGAACGAGAGACATCAGCCGTGTCCCTCTTTCACGAGCGATCCGGAGATCGCCTTGCGTTCCTTGAAGATCACGGAGGGTTCTCGTTCGGAGATCAGGCCGCGGGGACGCCACACCATCATGGCGACCATGCCGAGGCCGAAGAGGAGAAGACGGTACTCGTTCGGATCGAAGCCCGAGCCGAAGATCGCCTGGAGGAAGCCGAGGTTGCGCAGCACCTCGGGACCGCCGACGAGCACCACGGCCGCGATCGCGACGCCGAACTGCGAACCCATGCCGCCGAGCACCACGATGGCGAGGATGATCGCGGATTCGAGGAAGTTGAAGCTTTCCGGCGAGATGAAGCCCTGGCGCACCGCGAAGAACGAACCCGCGAAGCCGCCGAACATGGCGCCGAGCGCGAAGGCCGTGAGTTTCGTGTTCGTGGTGTTGATGCCGAGCGAACGGCAGGCGATCTCATCCTCGCGCAGCGCCTCCCAGGCGCGACCGACGGGCAGCTTCCTCAGGCGCATGGTCACGAAGTTGGTGAACAGGGCCAGCACCAGGATGAGGTAGTAGAGGAAGATGATGCGGTGCATCGCGTTGAATTCGAGCCCGAAGGTCGCCGCGAAGCCGCTCTCCTCGGAGTTGAACGGGATGCCGAAGAAGGTGACGCGGGGGATCGACGAGATGCCCGCGCCGCCGCCCGTGAAGTCCACCCAGTTGATGAGAACGAGGCGGATGATCTCGCCGAAGGCGAGCGTCACGATGGCGAGGTAGTCGCCGCGCAGGCGCAGCACCGGGAAGCCGAGAATGATGCCCCAGAAGGCCGCCAGAATGCCAGCGAGGGGCAGGCAGATCCAGAATGAGAGCCCGAAGGTGGTGGCGAGCAGGGCGTAGGAATAGGCGCCGACCGCGTAGAAGGCCACGTAGCCGAGGTCGAGGAGGCCCGCGAGGCCGACCACGATGTTGAGGCCCCAGCCCAGCATCACGTAGGTGAGGATCAGGATGCCGAGATCGACCCAGTAGCGCGACTCGTTCAGTCCGCCCTGGATCAGGTAGATGATGAGCGGGAAGCTCAAGGCCACGCCGAGAAAAGCCGGCAGGCCATATTTGGAGATGCGCTGAAACGCGTTCGGCGCCGCACCCACGGCTTCCTTCGCCTGGCGCGGGTTCACCGCGGCCTTGCGCGCTGCCCGGCTCGCCGTAAAGGCGTGCTGGAAGATGCGCAGGGCGAAGACGAGGGCGCAGAACAGGGCGACCGTGCCCCAGCGCTGGCTCAAGAAGAGATCGGCCCCGTTCTGCTCCGTCTTGAACGCGATGATCGGGATCGCAAGACCGAGGGTGATGAGGGCCGAGAGGGCCGCGTCTTTCAGGGCCGCGGCGAGGTTGAAGTGGCTCGGAAGGGGCGCTGCCGCCGTTTGGGCCGTGGTGGTGATCGCAGGAGCGTTCATCGGGGGCTCCCTTACACCTTCTCGACTTCAGGCCGTCCGAGAATGCCGGAGGGCATGAAGATCAGCACGATGGCGAGGATCGAGAAGGCCGCCACGTCCTTGTACTCGATGGAGAAATAGGCCGACCACATGGTCTCGATGAGACCGATGATGAGGCCCCCGAGCACCGCGCCGGGCAGCGATCCGATGCCGCCGAGCACCGCCGCCGTGAAGGCCTTCACGCCCGGCACGAAGCCGTCCGCGAAGCTCACCACGCCGTAATAGAGCAGGTACATGGTGCCCGCGACCGCCGCGAGGGCGGCGCCGATCACGAAGGTGAGCGAGATCGTGCGGTCCACGTCGATGCCGAGGAGGGCCGCCATCTTGCGGTCCTGTTCGCAGGCGCGCTGCGCCCGGCCGAGCGACGTCTTCTGCACGATGTACCAGAAGATCGTGAGCAGCACGGCCGTGACCACCATGATGATGATCTGCTTGTAGGAGAGGGCGACCGTGTAGCCGTTGGCGCCGGTCCAGAGCGGGATCACCTCCGGCACCATGGGGGGCGTCGGCTTGTTGCGGGCGCCTTGAGCGACCTGGACGAAGTTGGCGAGGAAGATCGAGACGCCGATGGCGGAGATCAGCGGCGCCAGGCGGAAGGAGCCGCGCAGGGGCCGATAGGCGATCCGCTCCGTGACCCAGCCCCACATCGCGGTGAGGATCATGGCCAGCACCATCACGATGAGGAGCGCCACCGCGACCGACGAGATCCCGATCCAGGTGGTCAGGATCAGGAACAGGATCAGCGCGATGAAGGCGGAGAGCATGAACACGTCGCCGTGGGCGAAGTTCACCATGCCGATGATGCCGAAGACCATCGTGTACCCGATGGCGATGAGGCCGTAGATCGACCCCAGCGTCAGCCCATTGATGAGCTGCTGCACAAATACTTCCATGGTCCGCCTGTCCCCTCTGGAGGGCTCGTTCTTGAGTGTCGCCCTAACAAACCATGAAGCGTGACCGGGGCCAAGCTGGGCGCTTGGGCGTCCGTTCCCGCCACCGTAATCAGGCTTGGCCGGGCGAAAGGTGGCGGGTCTCTACCAAAGCCTTCTAGGCACTACAACGGGTTGCGGGCTCCGCCCTCTAAAATGTTAACGCTTCGGAAAGGCCCCGGCGGGAGGCTCCCGAACCTTTCAAACCGGGCCGGGACGGTCCATATCGGACCGATGCGCTCCGGTCGGCGACCGTCGGGGCTCACCTGGAAGCTTGATGCTGAAGCCCACTGCGCCCCTCGATTCCGCCGATACCGGCGCGCCTGCGCTCGATGCCGCGCTTTTTCGCGAGGGCATGAGCCGGGTGGCGGGCGCGGTGCACGTGGTCACCACGGACGGCCCGGCCGGGCGGGCGGGCTTCACGGCCACGGCCGTCACCCCGGTGACCGACAGCCCGGCTTCGCTTCTCGTCTGCATCAACGCGGCCGGCCGCTCCGCCCGCAGCCTGAAGGCCAACGGCGTGTTTTGCGTCAATACCCTCGGGATCGACGACGTGGCCGTGGCCGACACCTTCGCGGGCCGCCACGACCGCAACGGGCATGACCGCTTCGCCACCGGGGTTTGGGCCACGCTCGCGACCGGCGCCCCGCTGCTCACCACGAGCCTCGTCTCCTTCGACTGCCGGCTCCACGATGCGCGACTGGTCTCGACCCACCATGTGATCATCGGCGAGATCGTTGCGATCCGCCTCGGCGAAACGAAACCGGCCCTGGTCTATCAGGCGAGAGCCTACCACGCGCTCTAAGCTCCGATCTCTGCGCGAAGACACTGGCCCTGTCGCGCCGGCGGGTTAAGCTGGCGGTCGCAAAACCGACGAACCCCGAACACCTGGAGGAAACCGCTCATGGCCATGACGATGCAGGGCGAGGTGACGCTGCCCGCCAACCGCGAGCGCGTCTGGGAGGCGCTGAACGACCCCGAGGTCCTCAAAGCCTGCATTCCCGGCGTGCAGGAACTCGACAAGGTGAGCGACACGGAGTTTCGCGCTACCGCGAAACTCGCGGTCGGTCCGGTCAAGGCTTCCTTCAAGGGGGTCGTCACCCTCAACGATCTCGATCCGCCGAACGGCTACCGAATCGCCGGCGAAGGGCAGGGCGGCGTCGCGGGCTTTGCCAAGGGCGGCGCGCAGGTGCGGCTCGAGGAGGCTGAAGGCGGCACGAAACTCTCCTACGATGTGGATGCGCAGGTCGGCGGCAAGATCGCTCAACTCGGCGGACGCCTCATCAACGGCGTGGCGAAGAAGTATGCCGACGAGTTCTTCGCCAACTTCGCCAAGCACCTGGCTCCCGCGGAAAATGCCGCCTAACGCCGTGTTTTGCGCCGTCTACCGAAACGTCCGGCCCGCTTGACCGCCGATTCACGCCGGTTCACACTCGTTTTCAATCAGACGAGCAAGCGCGCCGTCCAACAAGAATCATCCCGCAAGGGTTCTTCGAAAAAGGGTGGGCCGGAGCACGTTCAAGCCGGTCCCGAAGGAGGAAAGCACTATGGCCACCGTCTCCCTGACGGTGAACGGGCAACCCGTCACCGCTGATGTCGATCCCCGCACTCTGCTGGTGCAGTTCCTGCGTGAGAATCTGCGCCTCACCGGCACCCATGTGGGCTGCGACACCAGCCAATGCGGCGCCTGCGTGGTCCATCTCAACGGCGAGGCCGTGAAGGCCTGCACCGTGCTGGCCGTCCAGGCCGACGCCTCGGTGGTCACCACCATCGAGGGCCTCGCGAACGGCAGCGAACTGCATCCCATGCAGGCCGCCTTCCGCGAGCACCACGGCCTCCAGTGCGGCTATTGCACCCCCGGCATGATCATGGCCGCGGTCGACATGGTGAACCGCAAGGGCTCGGCCCTCGACGAGCACACCATCCGGGCCGAACTCGAAGGCAATCTCTGCCGCTGCACGGGCTACCACAACATCGTGAAGGCCGTCGCCGCAGGCGCCCAGGCCATGGCGCAGGCGCCAGTCCGCCAGGCCGCCGAATAGTCCTGCAAGCCCGCGCCGCAAGCGCGGGCTTTTCGCATCAGCCGTCATTCAGCGCTCGCAAGAGGCGCTCTCTCGATTAGCCAGAATCAGCGCCCGCAAGAGGCGTTTTCCGAGGAGGATCCCCATGACTGCCACCGGCATCGGCGCCCCCGTGCGCCGCAAGGAGGACCAGCGTTTCGTCACCGGGCAGGGGCGTTACGTGGACGACTTCAACCGCCCGGGCCAGGCCCATGCCTATTTCCTGCGCTCGCCCCACGCCCACGCCAACATTCGTTCGATCAACACCCTGGCGGCCCGCGCCATGCCCGGCGTCGTCGGCATCTTCACGGGCGAGGATCTCGCGGCGGACGGGATCGGCGGGCTGATCTGCGGCTGGATGATCCATTCCAAGGATGGCACGCCCATGAAGGCGGGCGCGCATCCGGCGCTGGCGCAGGGCAAGGTGCGCTACGTGGGCGACCACGTCGCCGTCGTGATCGCCGAGACGCTCGCCCAGGCCAAGGATGCGGCGGAAGCCATCGAGGTCGATTACGAGGTGCTGCCGGCGGTGGTCGAAACCGCGAGCGCCACGAAAGCCGCAACCGCAGTGCACGACGTGGCGCCGGACAACACGGTGTTCAACTGGCACCTCGGCAACAAGGAGGCCACCGACCAGGCCTTCGCCAAGGCGGCCCGCGTCACCACCATCGAACTCGTCAACAACCGCCTCGTGCCGAACCCGATGGAGCCCCGCGCGGCCCTGGGTGAGTACGATCTCGGCAGCGACAACTATACCCTCTACACCACGAGCCAGAACCCGCACGTGGCGCGCCTCGTGCTCTCGGCCTTCATCGGCGTGGCACCGGAGCACAAGCTGCGTGTCATCGCCCCGGATGTGGGCGGCGGCTTCGGCTCCAAGATCTTCATCTACGCGGAAGAGACTGTGTGCGTCTGGGCCGCCAAGAAGGTGCGCCGCCCCGTGAAATGGACCTCGGACCGCACCGAGGCCTTCCTGGCCGACGCCCATGGCCGCGACCACGTCACGAAGGCCGAGATGGCCATGGACGAGGACGGCAAGATCCTCGGCTTCCGTGTCCACACCATCGCGAATCTCGGCGCCTATCTCTCGACCTTCTCGTCGTCGGTGCCGACCTACCTCTACGCGCCGCTGTTGTCGGGCCAGTACGACATTCCGGCGATCTATTGCGAGGTCGACGCCGTCTACACCAACACGGCGCCCGTCGACGCCTATCGCGGCGCCGGCCGACCCGAGGCCACCTTCGTGGTCGAGCGCATCGTCGAGAAGGCGGCGCGCGAGATCGGCATGGACCCCGCGAAGTTCCGCAAGAAGAACTACATCAAGAACTTCCCGCACCAGACGCCGGTCATCATGACCTACGACGCGGGTGATTATCACGCCTCCATGAACAAGGCGCTGGAGGTTGCGGACTACAAGAACTTCGGCAAGCGCAAGCGCGAGAGCGCGCGCAACGGCAAGCTGCGCGGCATCGGCTTCTCGAGCTACATCGAGGCCTGCGGCATCGCTCCGTCCCAGGCGGTGGGCTCGCTCGGCGCCGGCGTCGGCTTGTGGGAATCCGCTGAAGTGCGCGTCAACCCGACGGGCTCCGTCGAGGTGCTCACGGGCTCCCACAGCCACGGCCAGGGCCACGAGACCACCTTCGCGCAGCTCGTTTCGGACCGCCTCGGCGTGCCGATCGACAATGTGAGCATCGTCCACGGCGACACCGACAAGGTGCAGTTCGGCATGGGCACCTACGGCTCGCGCTCCGGTGCGGTCGGCATGTCGGCCATCGCCAAGGCGCTCGACAAGGTGATCGCCAAGGGCAAGAAGGTGGCGGCCTATGTGCTCGAGGCCAGCGAGGGCGACATCGAGTTCAAGGACGGCAAGTTCACGGTGGCCGGCACCGACAAGTCGCTCGATTTCGCCTCGACGGCCCTGCAGGCCTACATCGCCCACAAGTTCTCCGGACAGGATCTGGAGCCGGGCCTGAAGGAGGGGGCGTTCTACGATCCCACCAACTTCACCTTCCCGGCGGGCGTGCACATCTGCGAGGTCGAGATCGACCCCGACACGGGCGTCACCAGGATCGAGCGCTGGACCGCGGTGGACGATTTCGGCGTCATCATCAATCCGATGATCGTCGAGGGCCAGGTCCACGGCGGCATCGCCCAGGGCGTCGGCCAGGCGCTGCTCGAAGGCACCGTCTACGACAAGAACGGCCAGCTCGTGACTGCGAGCTACAACGATTACTGCATGCCGCGCGCGCACGACTTGCCGTCCTTCCAGGTCGGCATGACGGTGACGCCGTGCCCCTCGAACCCGCTCGGGATCAAGGGCTGCGGCGAGGCGGGCGCCATCGCGGCGCCGGCGGCGGTGATCAACGCGATCACCGATGCGCTGGGGCACGAGGACATCGCGATGCCGGCCACGCCGCAGAACGTGTGGCGGGCCGCGCAGAGGAACGCGATGCCGATGGCGGCTGAGTAGGGAAAATGCCTCTCCCCGCTTGCGGGGAGAGGTCGAGTCGCGAAGCGACCGGGTGAGGGGCCGGGAGCGATCGAGCTTATCCGACAAGCCCCTCACCCCAACCCTCTCCCCGTGAACGGGGAGAGGGGGTCGATAGGGAGGATCACATGTACGCTTTCGACTATCACCGCCCGACCAGCGTCCGCCAGGCCGCCAATCTCGCCGCCAAGGCCGAGGACGCGAAGTTCCTGGCCGGCGGGCACACCCTGCTCCCCACCATGAAGCAGCGCCTTGCGGCGCCCGCTCAGCTCATCGATCTCGGGCAGATCGCGGAACTGCGCGGTATCGAGCGCTCGGCACGCTCCGTCACCGTCGGTGCGCTCACGCGGCACGCGGACGTGGCCGGCTCCGCCGAGGTCCAGGAGGCGCTTCCCGCGCTCGCCGAAATGGCCGAGATGATCGGCGATCCCCATGTGCGCCATCGCGGCACCATCGGGGGCTCGATCGCCAACAACGACCCGGCGGCGGATTACCCCGCCGCCTGCCTCGCGCTCGGCGCCACCATCGTGACCAACAAGCGCAAGATCGCGGCGGAGGACTTCTTCCAGGGGCTGTTCACCACGGCGCTGGACGAGGGCGAGATCATCACGAAGGTTTCGTTCCCGATCGCGCAGAAGGCGGCCTATGCCAAGTTCCGCAACCCGGCCTCCCGCTATGCGCTCGTCGGCGTGTTCGTGGCCAAGCGCGCCGGCGACGCGCGCGTTGCCGTCACGGGCGCGGGCTCGAACGGCGTGTTCCGCTGGACCGAGGCCGAGGAGGCCCTGAAGGCCCGCTTCGCCGCGAAGTCGCTGGAAGGCCTGCAGGCCTCCGCCGACGGCCTCAACAGCGACATCCACGCGGACGCGGCCTACCGCGCCCATCTCATCGGCGTGATGGCCCGCCGCGCGGTGCAGACGGCGACGTCGCGGTAGCCTTTTCCCCTCCCCCTTGCGGGGAGGGGCCAGGGGTGGGGGTCGTTCCAGGTTGAGCGCTCAGGTGCCTCCTGCACCACCCCCACCCGGCCGCTTCGCGTCCACCCTCCCCGCAAGGGGGAGGGTAGAACCTCAAGCCCGAGCCGCCCGCGTCCGCGGCGTGCGCCAGAACGCCCGTACCGCGCGATATGCCAGGAGCGCCGCCACGAGAGCGGCATAGACCAGCGGCTCCAAGGGCCAGGCTTTCACCAGCATCACGTAATGCAGCGCGCCGGCGGCGGCCGCGACGTAGACGAGCTTGTGCAGGCGGTTCCAGCGGCTGCCGAGACGCCGGATGGATGCGTTGTTCGAGGTCACGGCGAGGGGCACCAGCACCAGGAAGCCCGCCATGCCGACGGTGATGTAGGGGCGCTTCACGAGGTCGGCCCAGATCGCCGCCCAGTCGAGGCCCTGGTCGAGCACGAGATAGACCGTGAGATGCAGCGCGGCGTACCAGAAGGCGAGAAGACCGATGGCGCGCCGGTAGCGCAGCAGGCTGATCCCGACGATCTGGCGCAGCGGCGTGATGCTCAATCCCCCAATGAGGAAGAGCAGCGCCCATTCGCCCAATTCCCGCTCCAGGGTATTGAGCGGGTCGGCGCCGAGCCGGTCGAGCACGCCGAGGGTGAAATACGCCACGGCGGGAACGAACCCCGCCGCATAGACGAGCCAGATCGGCACCCGCCCGAGCGCGGCCGACAGGCTCTTCGCGCTCGTCGCGTTCAGCAGCATCAATACAGCTTCTTCAGGTCCATGCCCGCATAGAGGCTTCCGACCTGCTCGGCATAGCCGTTGAACAGCAGGGTCGGGCGGCGCTTCACGAAGAGGCCGCTTTCGCCGATGCGCCGCTCCGTGGCCTGGCTCCAGCGGGGATGGTCCACGGCCGGGTTCACATTGGCGTAGAAGCCGTATTCCTGCGGGGCCTGCTTGTTCCAGGAGGTGGTGGGCTCCTTCTCGACGAGGCTGATCCGCACGATCGACTTGATGCCCTTGAAGCCGTACTTCCACGGCACCACGAGGCGCAGGGGCGCGCCGTTCTGGTTCGGCAGGGTTTCGCCATAGAGGCCGACCGCCAGGATGGTGAGCGGGTGCATGGCCTCATCCAGCCGCAGGCCCTCCACATAGGGCCACTCCATCGGAGGGAAGAGGCTGGCCTGCTCGGGCATCTCGGAGGGGCGCTTCAAGGTCTCGAAGGCCACGTATTTGGCGCTGCCCTGGGGCTCCACCCGCTTGAGGATTTCGGCCAGGGGGAAGCCCACCCACGGGATCACCATGGACCAGCCCTCGACGCAGCGCATGCGGTAGATCCGCTCCTCCAGCGCGATGGGCTTGATGAGGTCTTCGAGGAGATAATCCGCCGGCTTGTTGACGAGCCCGTCGATCTTCACGGTCCAGGGCTTCGTGGTGAGCGCTCCGGCATTGCGGGCCGGATCGTCCTTGTCGACGCCGAACTCGTAGAAATTGTTGTAGCTCGTCACGTCCTTCAGCGGCGTCTTCTTCTCGTCCGTCGAGAAGGGGCTCGCGGCCGCCTGGAGCGGCGCAGCCTCGGCCGCGGAGCCGAGCGCCCCGGTGCCGAGCAGGCCCGCAGCTCCGGCCAGAAGGTTGCGGCGGTTGAGGTACACCTCCCGCGGCGTGATCTCCGAGGGGCGAAGGTCGGGCGAGTGCTTGATCAACATGGGCCACCGGATTTGGGACAATCGCCCCTATATTACACGTCAGCGGGCCGATTGGATGCTTCACGTTCGCGGGAAGGCGCCGGGCGCTCGACAGGAGCACCGGGGGCTTGCTACCGCGGAGCGCAGCCTTACCCTTCAGCTCGATCCGCCGGAGACCCTGCATCTTGGCCGCCCTTCCTCCCTCGATCGACGACACCCTCGCGCTCCTGAAAGGGGCCGGCTACGTCGCCGACCGGGCGCTCGCGACGGTTTTGTTCCTTTCGCTCAAGCTCGGGCGGCCCCTCTTCCTCGAAGGCGAGGCTGGGGTGGGCAAGACCGAGATCGCCAAGGTGCTCTCCGCCGCACTCGGCCGCGAGCTCATCCGCCTGCAATGCTACGAGGGCCTGGACGTCGCCTCGGCGGTCTACGAGTGGAACTACGCCGGCCAGATGATGGCGATCCGCCTCGCGGAGGCCGGCGGGGGCGTGGACCGGGACCGCCTCGAAGCCGATCTCTTCTCCGAGCGCTACCTCGTGAAGCGGCCCCTCCTGCGGGCGCTGGAATCCGGCGCCGGCGGCGCGCCCGTGCTCCTCATCGACGAGCTCGACCGCACGGACGAGGCGTTCGAGGCCTTCCTGCTGGAGGTGCTCTCCGACTTCCAGGTCACGGTACCGGAGTTCGGCACCGTCAAGGCCGCCGAGCCCCCGGTGGTCATCATCACCTCGAACCGCACCCGCGAAATCCACGACGCGCTCAAGCGCCGCTGCCTCTACCATTGGGTCGATTACCCGGACGCCGCCCGCGAGCTCGCGATCCTGAAGGGCCGCGTGCCGGAGGCGCCGCAGCGCCTGTCCCGCGAGGTCGTCGCCTTCGTGCAGGCCATCCGCAAGGAGGAGCTCTTCAAGGTCCCGGGCGTCGCCGAAACCCTCGACTGGGCCTCGGCCCTGGTCGAACTCGACGCCGTCGCCCTCGACCCGGCCCTCGTCTCCGACACGCTGGGCGTCCTGCTGAAGTACCAGGACGATATCCAGAAGATGCAGGGCTCGCGGGCGAAGGCGGTGCTCGACAGCGTGCGGAGCGAGCTGAGGGCCGCGGAGTGAGCCTGAGATCTTCGCGGCTGGTCGTGGCGGAAGGTTATGACCGCATCGCCGAGCGTTACCTGAGTTGGAGCGGCGGTTCCGACATCAAGGACGCCATGCTCCGCGAGCTCATGCAGCATATTCCCGCTGGAGGGACGGTGCTCGATCTCGGCTGCGGAGCCGGCATCCCGGTCGCGTCGACCCTGGCCGAGAGGATGTCCGTCACGGGCGTCGACATCTCCCGCCGGCAGATCGAGCTCGCCCGGCAGCACGTGCCTTCGGGGTGCTTCATCGAAGCCGATATGACCGACGTCGCGTTTCCGGCCGCGAGCTTCGATGCCGTGACGGCGTTTTTCTCGCTCACCCATATTCCTCGAGAGGAGCACGCGACACTGCTGCAAAAGATGGCGGACTGGCTCCGGCCAGGCGGCTTGCTGCTGGCCAGCCTTGGTACGACGGACACGTCCGGGTGTATCGATCCCGATTGGCTCGGGGTACCCATGTACTTCAGCCATTATGGTGCCGAGGAGTACCGCATCATCCTACGGGCGCTCGGCCTCCTGCCCGTGTTCGACCAGGAGATCACCCATCACGAGGACGGGCACCCGGTCTCGTTCCTGTGGGTTATCCTCAAGAAGCCAGCTTTGGGGCCGGCGTGAGCGGCCGCCTCGCCGACAACATCGCCTATTTCGCCCGCGCGCTCCGCGCGGCCGGCTTGCCCGTCGGCCCCGGCGCCGTGCTCGATGCCATCGCGGCGGTCGAAGCCGCACGGATCGGCGCCCGGGAGGATTTCTACTGGACGCTCCACGCGGTGTTCGTGAAGCGCCGCGAGCACAGCACGCTGTTCGACCAGGCGTTCCGGATCTTCTGGCGCCGGCGGGCACTGATCGAGAAGCTCATCGCGCAGATGTCGCCCATCGCGCCGGCCGACCTGAAAAAACAGGAGAAGCCGAAGGCCGGGGCGCTGCGCGTCGCGGAGGCCTTGGCGCCGCAGACCCAGCGCAACTCCGAACCTCCGAAAACAGAGACCGAGTTCTCGGCGCGTCTCACCGTGTCAGAACGGGAGGTGTTGAAGGGCAAAGACTTCGCCCAGATGTCGGCCGACGAGATCGCGAAGGCAAAGCGCCTCATCGCCGAGATGCGGCTGCCCGACGACGCGGTGGTGACGCGCCGCTTCACCGCCGACGCCCATGGCCGCCGCATCGATCCGCGCCGCACCTTCCGCCGCTCGCTTCGCGGCGGCGGTGCCGTCATCGATCTCGCCTACCGCTCGCCAGCGACGCGCCACCCGCCGCTGGTGGCGCTCGTCGATATATCAGGCTCCATGGCGGAGTATTCGCGGCTCTTCCTGCACTTCCTGCATGCGGTCGCCGAGAAGCGCCGGCGCGTGCATTCCTTCGTGTTCGCGACCCGCCTCACCAACATCTCCCGCGAGCTCACGAGCCGCGACCCCGACGATGCCCTCGCGCGTGCCGCGGCACGGGTGCAGGATTGGGAAGGCGGCACGCGCATTTCGCATGCGCTGCACGAGTTCAACCGCCTTTGGTCCCGCCGGGTGCTGGGGCAAGGCGCGGTGGTGCTGCTCTTCACGGACGGGCTGGAGTGGGAGGTCACCACGGAACTCACCTTCGAGATGGATCGCCTCAAGCGCTCCTGCCGGCGGCTCGTCTGGCTCAACCCGCTCCTTCGCTTCGACGCCTTCGAAGCCCGCGCGAGCGGCATCCGCGCCATGCTCCCGCACGTGCAAGATTTCCGCCCGATCCACAGCCTCGGCTCCATGGACCAGCTCTGCCGGGCGCTTTCGGCCTCGGGGGCAGGGGAGGCCAGCCCGCAGCGCTGGTTGCGAAAGGCGGGATAGCGCTTAAGTCTGTGGAGGTTTTCCCTCCCCCTTGCGGGGAGGAGCCTGCCCTCGGGCTTGACCCGAGGGTGGCCCGAAGGGCCGGGTGGGGTGGTGCAGGAGGCACCACTCAGCTCAACCTTGCACGACCCCCACCCCCAACCCCTCCCCGCAAGGGGGAGGGGAGCTGCGCCCGCAGTGACAGAGAGGAACCCATGCTCTCCACCGACACCGATATCCTGCGCGAGGCGGAAAGCTGGCGGCGCGCCGGGAAGGGCGTGGCGCTCGCGACCGTGGTGGAAACCTGGGGCTCCGCGCCGCGTCCCGTCGGGAGCCATCTCGTCATCGACGAGGAGGGCAACTTTCTCGGTTCCGTGTCGGGCGGCTGCGTCGAAGGCGCGGTCATCACCGAGGCCGTGGACGTGATCGAGGACGGCCGGCCGCGCATGCTCGAATTCGGCGTTGCGGATGAGACCGCCTGGCGCGTCGGGCTTTCCTGCGGTGGGCGCATCCGCGTCTATGTGGAACGCGTGGACTAGATGCGCCTCGATCTGCTGGAAGCCCTCAACGCCGAGCGCGCAGCGCGCCGCGCCGCCGTGCTCGTCACGGATGTGGCGTCCGGCGAGCAGCGGCTGGTGCGCGAAGCGCAAGCCGCCGACGATTCTTTAAGCGATGTGGTCCTCAAGCGCCTGCGCCAGGGCAAGAGCGGGCTCGTGGAGGCGGAGGGGCGCCAGCTCTTCCTCACGGTGCAGGTACCGCCCGTGCGCGCGGTGGTGATCGGTGCGGTGCATATCAGCCAGGCGCTCGCGCCCATGGCGCGCGGACTCGATCTCGACGTCACCGTCATCGATCCGCGCACCGCCTTTGCGACGCCCGAGCGCTTCCCCGACGTGCCGGTACTGGCCGAATGGCCCGACGAGGCGCTGCCCCGCATCGGGCTCGATCGCTACACGGCCCTCGTGGCGCTCACCCACGATCCGAAGATCGACGATCCCGCGCTCACGGCGGCGCTGCGCGCCGAATGCTTCTACATCGGCGCGCTGGGTTCGCGAAAAACCCATGGCCGCCGCGTCGAGCGCCTCGTGCAGGCGGGCTTCACGGAAGCCAGTATCGCCCGCATTCATGCCCCCATCGGCCTCGATATCGGCGCCGTGTCGCCGGCCGAGATTGCGGTCTCGATCCTGGCCGAGATCGTCGCGACGCTCCGCGCCGACCGCAGGCGCTCCTCGTGAGGTTCGGCCCCGTCCCGGTCGAGGAGGCCGTGGGCGCGCTCGCGGCCCATACGGTCCGTGCGGGCGAGGCGGTGGTCAAGAAGGGCAGCGTCGTTGCTCCGGCCGATGCGCAGCGCCTCAAGGCGGCCGGCATCGACAGCATGGTGGTCGTGCAACTCGATCCGGGCGATATCGGCGAGGACGCGGCGGCCGAGCGCCTTGCCCAGGCCGTGGCGGGGGCCGGCGTTCGCGTCGATCGGCCGTTCACGGGCCGCTGCAATCTTTTCGCCGAAACCCCCGGCGTGCTCCGCGTCCAGCGCGACGCGGTCGACCGCATGAACGCTGTGGACGAGGCAATCACGGTTGCGACCCTTCCCGCCTTCAAGTCGGTGGTCGAGGGCGAGATGATCGGCACCGTGAAGATCATCCCCTACGCAGTCCCCGAATCGGCCCTGAAGCAGGCGCTCGCCGCGGCCGGCTGGCACGTCATCCTCTCGATCGCGCCCTACGTCCGCCGGCGGGTGGGTGTGATCTCAACCCTGCTGCCCGGCCTCAAACCCAGCGTGGTCGCAAAGACCATCGATGTGCTGAACCAGCGACTGGCCCCCACCGGAGCCGCCGTGAGCGACCACCGGCAGGTGGCGCACGATGCGGACGCCCTCACCGCCGCTCTCGCGCAGGAGGCGCGCGGCGACGTGGAACTCATCGTGGTGTTCGGCGCCTCCGCCATCGCCGACCGGCGCGACGTGATCCCGGTCGCGCTCGAGGAAGCGGGCGGGGAAGTCGACCATTTCGGCATGCCGGTCGATCCCGGCAACCTGCTCCTCATCGGCTCGCTGGATGGCAAGCCCGTGATCGGCGCGCCGGGCTGCGCCCGCAGCCCGAAGGAGAACGGGTTCGATTGGGTGCTGCATCGGTTGCTCGCCGACGTGCCGGTGACCCGCGCCGATATCCAGGGCCTCGGCGTCGGCGGCCTTCTCATGGAAATCGTCTCCCGGCCGCAGCCTCGGGCCGGCGGCACCCAGGAGGACGAGGGTTGAGCGTCGCCGCAATCGTGCTCGCCGCCGGCCGCGGAAGCCGCTTCGGCGAGGCCCCGAAGCTCCTGGCACACCTCCACGGCAAACCCCTGGTCCGCCATGTCGCGGAGGCCGCGCTCGCGTCCGCTGCCGATCCCGTCTTCGTGGTGACGGGCCATCGGTCCGGCGAGGTCGAGGCAGCGCTGATCGATCTGCCGGTCGTGCTGGTTCCGAATCGCGCCTACGCCGAAGGTCTGTCCACCTCGCTCAAGGCCGGCTTCGCGGCTCTCGACCCAGACACCGAGGCCGCCATCGTGCTCCTCGGCGACTTGCCGCTCGTCGGACCCGCACTCATCGATCGCCTGATCGCCCGCTGGCGCGAGAGCCGCCCGGCCGCTCTCGTGCCGGTCGTGGAGGGGCAGCGGGGCAACCCGGTGGTGCTGTCGACATCGCTGAGGCCGGAGGTCGAACGTCTCACAGGCGACGTGGGCGCCGGTCCGCTGCTGCGCGGACGAGCCGATGTGCTTGAAGAGGCGATGGACGACGAAGCGGCCGTGCGGGACGTGGATACGCCCGCGGCGCTGGCGGCCCTCTCAGCGCGCTGAGCGCTTGGCGTCCGCGCGGCATCGGTCGGAGCAGTAACGCACCTCGTCCCACACCCGCTCCCACTTCTTGCGCCAGGCGAAGGGCCGGCCGCAGGCCGCGCAGATCTTTTCGGGAAGGGCGCCCTTGCGGCGCATCTTCGCCATCGCGCCCTAGCGCTCCCCACGCGGCGGGTTGGTGCTCCAGCCCGTGAGCTGGATGAAGCCGTCGCGGACCGCGACCACGAGATGGCGCCGGTGCTTATGGACGAGGCTTCCCGGTGTCAGCCGATGCGCCTCGGCCCAGCCGGTGGCGCTCCACACGTAGAGGCGCTTGCCGTTCAAGGGCGCGATCACCTCGATGCTCCCGAAGGCCCGGATCGTGCGCAGCAGGTCAGCCACGGGCCGCGACCAGTCGAGGGTGCGGTGCGCCTCGGTGATGCGGGGCCAATAGGAGCCGCCCTCCTGCGGGCGCGCCTCGGCCCAGAGCCGGGGGAGGTCGGCGGCAAGCTCCCGGCTCAAGTGCTTTGCCGCCATCTGGCATTTGGCGAGGAGCGTGTCGTGGGTCTCGTCCGCTCCCACGGGAAAGAGGTGCTGCGCCACGACCGGTCCCGTGTCGAAGGACGGCGCCAGCCCATGGACGCTCATGCCCCACTTCGACCAGCCGTCGAGGATCGCCTGGAACAGCGGATAGGGGCCCCGGCCCTCGGGCAGGGGGGAGGGATGGTAGTTGATCGCGTAAGGAAGGTGCTCCTCCCAGCCCTTCACGAGCCAGGGGTAGCCCGCCACCACGAGGGCCTCGCAGCGGAGCGTCTTGAGCTCCGCGAGATCGGGCGGGCGGATGCGCGTGGTCTGCACCGGCACCCGCAAGGAGCGCGCGCGGGCGAGCGTCACCTCGTTGAAATCGTAGATCCCGTCGCAAGGGCGCGAGAACAGCTTCACGGGCTCCCAGCCGCATTCGATCAGCGTGTGGAAGACGTCGCCGAGGAAATCGATGCCCGCGAAGGCGAAGCGCATCCGGTTCTTCTCCCCGGCCGCCACCCCGGAGAGGAGCGCACGGCCGGATTCTGCTGCGGTCGCGGGCCGCATGGGCGGGCGCTCGACCGGGTCTCGTCTGGTCCTAGCTAGAACGCCGAAACAAGAATTGCACCTTCGAGGGGCGCATGGCGGGGCTGGTTCTGGTTTATGGCGGCACGGGCGGCATCGGCGCCGCAACGGCGCGGGCGCTGAAGGCGAGGGGCCATGCCCTTCACCTGATGGCCCGCGATAGAGCGCGGCTGCAGGCGCTCGCGGGCGAACTCGATGCCACCTTCACGGCCGGCGACGTGTCGGATGCGGCGCTCTTCCGGCAGGTGACGGCCGAGACCGCGGAACAGGGGCCCCTCGCGGGCCTGGTCTACGCGGTCGGCACCATCAACCTCAAACCCCTCGGACGACTGACCGATGCGGATTTCGAGGCCGATTTCCGCATCAATGCGCTCGGCGCCGCACGGGCCGTGCAGGCGGCGCTGCCCGCGCTGAAGGGCGGGGAGGGCACCGCAAGCGTGGTTCTCTTCTCCACCGTGGCCGTGGCGCAGGGCTTCGCCTCGCATGCGTCGGTCGGCATGGCAAAGGGTGCGGTGGAAGGGCTCGCCCGCTCGCTTGCCGCGGAGTTGGCCCCGAAGGTGCGCGTCAACGTCGTCGCGCCGTCCCTCACGCGCACGCCGCTGGCGCGGGCGCTCACCGCGAACGAGGGCATGGCCTCCGGGATCGCCGCCATGCACGCGCTCCAGCGCCTCGGCGAGGCGGAGGACATCGCGGCGGCCGCTGCCTTTCTGGTGTCGTCCGATTCGGCGTGGATCACGGGCCAGGTGCTCGGCGTCGATGGCGGGCGCAGCACCCTGCGGACGAAAGGCTGAGGCGGAACAACAAAAAGGGCGCGAGCCGAAGCCCGCGCCCTCCATCGAGTTCTAACTCAGGACCTTAGAAGTCCATGCCGCCCGCACCGGCCGGCATGGCGGGAGCGGCCTTCTTGGGCAGCTCGGCCACCATGGCCTCGGTGGTGATGAGCAGGCCCGCCACGGAGGCGGCATCCTGCAGGGCGGTGCGGACCACCTTCGCGGGGTCGATGATGCCGAGCGAGAACATGTCGCCGTACTCGCCGGCCTGCGCGTTGAAGCCGAAGGCGTAGTCGCCCTTGTCGAGGATCTTGCCGACGATCACCGAGCCGTCCTCGCCCGCATTGAGCGCGATCTGACGGGCCGGGGCCTGCACGGCGCGGCGCACGATCTCGATGCCGGTGCGCTGATCCTCGTTGGCGGGCTTCAGGCCCTCGAGCGCCTTCACGGAGCGGAGCAGCGCGACGCCGCCGCCGGGGAGGATGCCCTCCTCGACCGCCGCCTTGGTGGCGTGCATGGCATCGTCCACGCGGTCCTTCTTCTCCTTCACCTCGACCTCGGTCGCGCCGCCGACGCGGATCACCGCGACGCCGCCCGCGAGCTTCGCGAGGCGCTCCTGGAGCTTCTCACGGTCGTAATCCGAGGTGGTCTCCTCGATCTGCGCCTTGATCTGCTGGATGCGGCCCTCGATCTCGGTCTTGGAGCCGGCGCCGTTCACGATGGTGGTGTTCTCCTTCTCGATCACCACCTTCTTGGCGCGGCCGAGCATGTTGAGGGTCACCTTCTCGAGCTTGATGCCGAGGTCTTCCGAGATCGCGGTGCCGCCGGTGAGGATCGCGATGTCCTGCAGCATGGCCTTGCGGCGGTCGCCAAAGCCCGGCGCCTTCACGGCCGCGATCTTCAACCCGCCGCGGAGCTTGTTGACCACGAGCGTCGCCAGCGCCTCGCCTTCCACATCTTCGGCGATGATGAGGAGCGGCTTGCCGCTCTGGACCACCGCCTCGAGCACGGGAAGCAGCTCCTGGAGGTTGGAGAGCTTCTTCTCGTGGATGAGGACGTAAGGATCCTCGAGCTCCACCCGCATCTTCTCGGCATTGGTGACGAAGTAGGGGGAGAGGTAGCCGCGGTCGAACTGCATGCCCTCGACCACGTCGAGCTCGGTCGCGAGGCTCTTGGCTTCCTCGACCGTGATCACGCCCTCGTTGCCAACTTTCTGCATGGCCTCGGCGAGGAAGCGGCCGATCTCGGCATCGCCGTTGGCCGAGATGGTGCCGACCTGGGCGATCTCGTCGTTCTTGGTGACCTTGCGGGCGTTGGTCTTGAGGTCGCTGACGATGGCCTCGACGGCCATGTCGATGCCGCGCTTGAGGTCCATCGGGTTCATGCCGGCGGCGACGGCCTTGGCGCCTTCCTTCACGATCGCCTGGGCGAGCACCGTCGCGGTGGTGGTGCCGTCGCCCGCCAGATCGTTGGTCTTGGACGCCACCTCGCGCACCATCTGCGCGCCCATGTTCTCGAACTTGTCCTCAAGCTCGATTTCCTTGGCGACGGTGACACCGTCCTTCGTGATCCGGGGCGCCCCGAAGCTCTTCTCGATCACGACGTTGCGGCCCTTGGGGCCGAGCGTCACCTTCACGGCATTGGCGAGAATATCGACGCCGCGGAGCATCTTCTCGCGCGCATCGGCCGAAAACTTCACGTCTTTCGCAGCCATTGGTCACTCCTTAAGAGACATGACGTTTGGGTGTGGAAACGGGCCCCTTTAGGCGGCCTTCTTGTGGGCGACGGTCTGTTCCAGAACGCCCATGATGTCGCTCTCCTTCATGATCAGGAGATCTTCGCCGTCGATCTTCACCTCGGTGCCGGACCACTTGCCGAACAGCACCCGGTCGCCGACGCGGACGTCGAGGGGCTGGAGCTTGCCGTTCTCGTCGCGGGCCCCCGGGCCCACCGCGATCACCTCGCCCTGCTGGGGCTTCTCCTTGGCGGTGTCGGGAATGATGATGCCGCCGGCCGTCTTCTCTTCGGCATCCACGCGGCGCACCACCACACGGTCATGCAAGGGACGGAACTTCATCTCGGTCCTCCAATGTTCACGAGACTGGGTTGGGATGAAGGAGGCGGCCCCCGAATGCGGCGAACCGCCCCGCTTCGAGCGGCGAGGTAAGCGGTGATTTTCCGCCGTTCAAGAGGGTTCGCGAAAATTTTTGGCAGTCTCGGCCGCGAGTGCAAAGCGGGGCTTTGGGCGTGCGGAAGCCGGGCTGTCAGCACTTCCCGGCGGGTGCTGCTAATGCCTTGGAACTAAACACGAAATCCAGCATTTAAGCTTGAGAGCAACCCCTGTTGTGTCACAGTGAGGAAGGCGGAAGCTCGACGGTTCAGGAGTCTCCGCCGCGCCTGGTCAAGGAGGCTTCATGGTTTCCAAGGACTTCATCCGCCAGCTCGAAGGCTACGGGCTGACGACCGCCACCATCCTCTATCGCCTGCCCGATCACCCCGCGCTGCTGCAAACCTATGTCTGGCAGGATTACGACCTCGCCCCACGGTTTCCGGTGCTGATCGAGTTCCTGGATTTCTGGAAGCGCGAAATCGAGGGACCGCTGCATTCCGTGACGGTGGCCCACTCGCGGCTTATCAAGCCGAGCGAGTACAAGGCCGTCGATGGGGTGCTGACGCTGCACTGAGCGGGCTACATCATCCCTCCCCGCCAGGGGAGGGTGGCCTCGCGCGAGCGAGGTCGGGTGGGCTGGAAGCACCCACCTTGCACGATCGAGCTCCCATCCCACCCGCCCCTGCGGGGCACCCTCCCTTGGCAGGGAGGGATTGGTGACATTGGTCGCGGTGGCGTGACTCCGGCGGAGCTTGGCCCTGAGGCCGGTCTGGGTTAGAGGGTCGCGCCTGACCCCTCGAACCCGCCCGGGCTCCTTGTCCCCCGATCCCCTCTCCAAAGCGCGAACCTCGGCGATCCTGAGCGCCCTGGCGGCACGGCCGCATGAGCGCCTTACCGTGGCCGACATCATCGGCGTGCTGCGGGATCGCGCCTTCGCGCTTCTGGTGGTGCTGCTCGGGCTGCCCAATTGCCTGCCGATGCCGCCGCCCATCCCGCTGCTCTGCGGGTTGCTGCTCGCCTTGGTGGCGCTGCAGATCATCGCCGGGTATCAGGCGCCCTGGCTGCCCCAGTCGCTGCTTCGGCGTTCGGTCGCCAAGACCGACGTGGAGCGGGCCGTGAAACGGGCCGTTCCGATCTTTCAGCGGCTCGAACGGTTCTCGCGCCCGCGGATGACGCTGTTCGATACGGCCCTCGCCATGCGGCTCATGGGCGTGCTGCTGTTCCTGCTCTCGATGGGGCTTCTCTTCGCGCCGCCGCTGGTCGGCCAGATCCCGCTCGGCATCGCGGTCTGCCTCGTGGGGCTCGGCCTCGTGGAGCGGGACGGGATCGTGGTCCTCGGCGGGCTCGCCATCGGCAGCTTCGGCCTCACCTTGAGCCTCAGCTTCGTCTATGCGGTCGTGGCCGGAATCGACCGGCTGATCTGACTCTGGGATGCCGTCATAGCCGGGATCGACCGGCTGATTTGATGCTCGCACGCCGTCGCGGCCGGGATCGACCGGCTGATTTGGTCCTCGTACGCCGTCGTGGCTGGACTCAACCGGCTGGTCTAAACGCCTCTCAAACCTTCGGCCCGTAGGGCGGACGCGGGATGGCGATGTGCGCGGCCCGCAGCGCCGCCGACCAGCGCTCGCGCAGATCGTGAAAGTAGGGCTCGCCGGCCTCGATCCGGTGGCTCACCTCCGGCTCCAGGGTATCCCGGCGCAGCACCGCGATGTCGATGGGGAGCCCCACGCCCAGATTCGAGCGCATGGTCGAATCCATCGAGATCAGCCCGATCTTGAGGGCGTCGTAGAGCTCCGTCCGGTAGGTGACGGCGCGGTCGAGGATCGGCTTGCCGTATTTGTGCTCGCCGATCTGCAGGAACGGCGCGTCCTGCCCGCATTCGATGAAGTTGCCCGCGGCATAGATCATGAAGAGCCGCATGGGTCCGCCCTTGATCTGGCCGCCGAAAAGGAACGACACGTCGAAGGGGAGCTTCGCGTCCTCCAACCCCTTGCCGTCGATGGCGCGGACATGCCGGATGGCGCGCCCGATGAGCTGCGCGGCGCGAAAGAGGGTCGGGGCCTTCTGCAAGGTCTCGACCTCGCCGAGCGACGGGTTCTCGAGCCCCTCCGTGAGCAGGCTGTAGACCGATTGCGACACCGAGAGATTGCCGGCGGTCGCCAGCATCAGCACCCGTTCGCCCGGCACCGTGAAGGTGTTGAGCTTGCGGAAGGTGGAGACGTTGTCGAGGCCCGCATTGGTGCGGGTGTCCCCGATCATCACGAGGCCCTGCTCGACGAGAATTCCGGTGCAATAGGTCATGGGCGTGTCCGAGCCGAAAGCTGGTCGGACGCCGGCGTATCGCGGCTGCCCCGGCGGGAGCAAGGCGTCTTCCTCACTCCTGCACTTGAACCTGCCCGCCGCACGATCCGGCAGGAGCACAGTCCGGCTGTCGCTCCTGCACCCGAGCCTGCCCGCCCCACCATCAGCTCGCAGCAAGGCGAGGTCGTCACTCCTGCACCTGAGCCTGCCCGCCCCACCATTGGGTCTGGGTCATGCCAGGGCGGGGCCCGGGCGGATTCTCGACCTTGATATGCACCGCGAGCTTCTCCGAGCCGCCGCCGTAGCGGCTGCCGCGGATCGGGGCCGCTCCGAGGTAATCGAGGCCGATCGCTACCCGCAGGTGAGCCTCGCCCACCGAGATGCCGTTCGTGGCGTCGAATCCGATCCAGCCCACATCCGGCACCTTCACCTCGGCCCAGGCGTGGCCGGCCTCCTGCTCCTCCACCCCGTCGGAGCGGTGGAAATAGCCCGAGACATAGCGGGCCGGCATGCCGAGATGCCGGGCGGCCGCGATGAAGATATGGGTGAGGTCCTGGCAGACGCCCCGCCGCATCGCGAAGGCCTCGCCCGCCGTGGTGGCCGAGTTGGTCGGCGCGGTGTCGAAGGTCACCTCGCGGTTGAGCGCATTGAGCAGCTTGTGCATCCCCGCGAGCCGATCGCCCGTGAAGTCGCCCACCGTGTCGGCGGTGAACTCCCGGATCGCCTCGTCGGCCATGGCGAGGGGGGATTCCCGCAGGTAGAAGACGTCCGGAAGCCGCTCCACCGCGCCGCGCACGACACCGTGCGTCTCGCTGGTTTCCACCTCGCCGACGACCCGGATCGTCACTTCGTCCACGGGCCCGTCGGCGGAGAACACATGCAGGATGTTGCCGAGGGTGTCCTCGTCGGGGCGGAGGCGCCCGTCGGCGCTGGGCTCGATGCGCCAGCCCCGCACATGCTGCCCGTCAAGGCTGCGGGGCGTCAGGCGCAGGATCTGCGTCAGCCCGCGCGCGGGAGCGGAGTAGCGGTAGACAGTGTCATGGGCGATGCGGATACGCATGGTACAATCGATTCCGGTCCGGCTTGGCTCAAGAATGCCATCCGGATGCGCGTCTAGGGGCGATCAGATCAGGTATTGTTCGGTGATCGCGGAGCCGAGGCGGTTGTTCTCGACGATGAAGTCCTCGATGAATTCGTGCAGGCCTTGCTTGAACACGGCGTCGATATCCGTGGAGGACAGCCGCGCCAGAGCGTTGCTGGCGAGCCGCTGGCTCGGTCCCCGCCGTCCATAGGCATCGGCGATCAGGTCGAGGTGGCGCACCAGGATCTCGTAGCAATTGGCGAGCGAGCGCGGGAGCTGCCGGTTGAGGATCAGCAGGTCCGCCACGAGCCAGGGCTTCACGCTCTCGCGGTAAACCCAGTGATAGGCCGTCACTGCCGAGACCTCGCGCAGGATCGTGGTCCACTGGAAATAGTCCAGCGTGCCGCCGACGCGCTCCGAGGCCGGGAGCAGCATGTGATACTTGACGTCGAGGATGCGGGCGGTGTTGTCGGCGCGCTCGATGGCAAGCCCAAGCCTCGTGAACCAGAAGGCGTCGTTCCGCAGCATGGTGCGATAGGCCGAGCCGTCGAAGGCGAGCGACACGCCCTTGGCCCATTCGATGAAGCGGGCGAATTCCTCCTGGCTCATGTCGCGGGTTTTCATGTGGCGCATGTCGAGCCAGGCGCTGTTGATCGCGTCCCACATCTCGGTGGTGAGCGCGGTGCGCACGGCGCGGGCGTTCTCCCGCGCATTCTCGATGCAGGCCCGCAAGGATGACGGGTTGTTGGGACTGAAGGCCAGGAAGTCGCGAACCGTATCCTCGTTCGCCACATCGTAGAGGCGCTTGAACTCCTCCAGGTTCCCGGCCGATGCGACCGCGCCCTCCCATTCGTTGCGCTCGCCGCCATAGCTCGTGGGAAGCGAGGCGAAGCGCATGGTGGCGTCGAGGATCCGGGCCACGAAATCCGAACGTTCGGTGTAGCGGGAGAGCCAGTAGAGATTGTCGGCGGTACGGGAGAGCATGGTCAGTTCGTCATCCTCGGACGAGCGAAGCGAGATCCGAGGACCCCGCGCAGAATAGATTACCCCTCTTCGAGGGATCCTCGGATCTCCGCCTCCGGCTCCGTCCGAGGATGACGGGGAGAGGATTACCCATCCAGCACCCAGGTGTCCTTCGTTCCGCCGCCCTGGCTCGAATTCACCACCAGCGATCCCTCGTTGAGGGCCACGCGGGTGAGCCCGCCCGGCACGATGCGGATGTCGTCGGCGCCCGAAAGCACGAAGGGGCGAAGGTCCACGTGGCGCGGCGCGACGCCGGAGGCCACGAAGGTCGGGCAGGTGGAGAGCGCGAGCGTCGGCTGGGCGATGAACCCATCCGGCATGTGCCGGAGCTTGCGGCCGAATTCCTCGATCTCCCGCTTGGTGGCATGCGGGCCGACGAGCATCCCGTAGCCGCCCGAGCCATTCACCTCCTTGACCACGAGTTCGTGGAGGTGGTCGAGCACGAAGGAGAGGGCTTCCTTCTCGCGGCAGCGCCAGGTCGGCACGTTGTTGAGGATGGGCTCCTCGCCGGTGAAGAAGCGGACGATGTCCGGCATGTAGGAATAGACGGCCTTGTCGTCCGACACGCCGGTTCCGACTGCGTTGGCGAGGGTCACGTTGCCGGCCTGGTAGGCGCCCATGAGACCCGGCACGCCGAGCATCGAGTCGGGCCGGAACACGAGCGGATCGAGGAACTCGTCGTCGAGGCGCCGGTAGATCACGTCCACCCGCATGGGGCCTTCCGTGGTGCGCATGAAGACCACGTCGTCCTTCACGAAGAGGTCCGTGGCCTCCACGAGCTCGACGCCGAGTTTATCGGCGAGGAACGAGTGCTCGTAGAACGCGGAGTTGAAACGGCCGGGCGTGAGCAGCACCGCGGTCGGATCGCGGCTCGCCGAGCGCGGGGCTACTGAGCGCAGGGTGGCGAGCAGCGCGTCGGGATAGTTCTCCACCGGCGCCACCCGATGGCGTGCGAACAGCTCGGGGAAGAGCCGCATCATCGCCTCACGGTTCTCCAGCATGTAGGAGACCCCGGAGGGGGTGCGGGCATTGTCCTCCAGCACGTAGAAGGTGGATTCGTCCACGCGCACCACGTCGATGCCGGCGATGTGCACATAAACCCCGTGCGGCACCTCGAAGCCGATCATCTCGGGGCGGTAATGGGGGTTGCGGAGGACGAGGTCCTCCGGGATCACGCCGGCCCGGATGCATTCCTGCGGGCCGTACACGTCGGCGAGAAACGCGTTGAGCGCCGTGACCCGCTGCTTCAGGCCCCGCTCCAGCCCCACCCATTCCGGCATGGTGAGGACGCGGGGGATGATGTCGAAGGGGATGAGCCGCTCGGTCGATTCATTGTCGCCGTAGACCGCGAAGGTGATGCCGATGCGCCGGAAAAAGAGCTCGGCCTGCGAGCGTCGTGCGTCGAACACGTCGGGCGGGGTGTTGTCGAGCCAGTGCTTCAGGCGGCCGTAGGCATCGCGGATGCTCGACGGCGTCGCGCCGTTCACGAGACCGTTCATTTCGTCGAACGCAGCACGCCCCATAGGCTCTCCTTCATCGCAACCCGGCCCCTCAGCCTAGACGCAATTCCCGTTCCAGGGGAAGCGGGCATGCGGCGGCCTTTGGTTCAACGCCAGTCGGACGTCCCGCGTTCGAGGCGGAACGCGCCTGACTTCCGGGAACCGGGCTCCGGCGATGGAGGCGGAATGCGCCCGGCCCAGCTGGAACTGCCTTGTATGTCTGAGTTGCCTCCCGGAACGAAGCCGGCGAGGCTGGAGGTGGGGGTCAGCCCGCGTCTGCCTAGGGCTTGCAAGCCCGCGACAGAGCTTGGTGCGGCCCCTGCCTTCGCAGTCCC
>JAESFT010000141.1_pt1 | contig 85153 bp, 76 predicted proteins | sample 9269451 | NCBI WGS metagenome assembly JAESFT01 (sample SAMN14502557, study PRJNA617106) | algae metagenome | isolation source: Scytonema hyalinum WJT4-NPBG1 and co-occurring heterotrophs from well... | place: USA: Mojave Desert, Joshua Tree National Park, California | collected 2006-05-25 | reverse complement strand
CATCCTTAAAGCATTCATCCACTTGAACGAGGAGATCTGAATCCACCATGAAACGCGTCCTTCTTTTCCTTGCCACGAACCTCGCCATCATGCTTGTCCTGGGTATTACCGCGAGCCTGTTGGGCGTCAACAAGTTTCTGACCGCAAACGGGTTGAATCTCGGCGCGCTGCTCGCATTTGCCGCGCTCATGGGTTTTGGCGGCGCATTCATTTCCCTGTTTCTCTCCAAACCGATCGCCAAGTGGTCGACCGGCGCGCGCGTCATCGATCAGCCTTCGAATTCGACCGAGCTGTGGTTGATGGACACTGTCGCCAGACAGGCGAAGAAGGCCGGCATCGGCATGCCGGAAGTCGCCATCTACGAAGGCGAGCCGAACGCATTCGCCACCGGTGCGACGAAGAACAGTTCCCTGGTGGCGGTGTCGACCGGGTTGCTGCAGTCGATGACCAAAGAGGAAGTTGAAGCGGTTCTGGCGCATGAAGTGGCACACATTGCCAACGGCGATATGGTCACACTGACCCTGATCCAGGGCGTCGTCAACACCTTCGTGATCTTCCTTGCGCGGATCGTCGGTTATTTCGTCGATCAGTTCCTGCGCCGGAATGACGAAGAGAGCAGCGGACCGGGCATCGGCTACACCGTCACCGTCATCGTATGTGACATCCTGTTCGGCATCCTTGCCAGTATCATCGTTGCCTGGTTCTCTCGCCAGCGCGAGTACCGTGCCGACCGGGGCGCCGCGCAGATTCTCGGCACGCCGAGGAACATGATCGCCGCACTGCAGCGTCTTGGGGGCCTGTCGCAAGGCGAGTTGCCGAAGAATATTGCTGCATCCGGCATATCGGGAGGTGGCGGCCTGATGTCTCTGTTAAGCAGCCATCCTCCGATCGAAGATCGCATTGCCGCCTTGAGAAGCTGATCCCCTCCCGGCGCCCCTGTCCTGTTCATGCATCGAGGACGGGAGCGCCGGAGGAGGTGCTATTCAAGTGGCATTGGCAGATTTGCAGGAACAGGAACGACTGTCACGCTGTTCTGAGGACTTCCTTCGATAAGGCGGTCGGAATAGACAAGGTAGACGAGAGCATTGCGTTTTGCATCGGCCATTCGCACGACACGGATACGCTTGAACAGCAGGGATGCTCTTTCCGTAAAGACTTCCTCCTGCCTGGGCAGCTTGCCATTAAAGCGGATATCGCCGACCTGGCGGCACGCAACCGATGCTTCCGCCTTGTCTTCGGCGATGCCGAGCGCACCCTTGATGCCGCCGGTTTTTGCGCGTGAAAGATAGCAGCTCACGCCACCCACCTTCGGGTCGTCGAAAACGTCGACGACAATCTTGTGATCCGGGCCGATCAGCTTGAAAACCGTATCCACTTCGCCAACGGTTTCGCCCAGCGCACTGCCTGCGGCCAAGGAAAGTAAAAAGAAACAGGCTGTTCTGACAAACATTGATTTCTCCGTTGTTGCAGTGTTTTTCAATCCGTACAATTAAACTTGTATACAGCGACTCATTTTCTCAACATCCGACCCTGCCACGTCCTTCTTCGCTGAATGAAACCATCTGACACCAACCGCAAACCTCTGCGCTCCCGCCGCTGGAAACAACATATTCCAACGCAGGAAAGCATTCTTACCTATCGGGCACTCAAGCCAGTGCACCGATTCCTGGATCACCATTGTCTGTGGCAGTTCAACCGGCGTTCTGTGGCTGGCGGTGCGGCGGTCGGCCTGTTTTTCGCGATCGCATTTCCGGTCGCGCAGATTCCGCTTGCGGCCATCGCCGCCATCCTGTTCAAGGTCAATCTTCCGGTCGCCGTTTTCGGCACCTTGCTGTCGAATCCGTTCACGACACCGGCATTGCTGTACCTGGCTTTTCAATTGGGGGCGTTCCTCGTCGGGGGCGATCCATCCGATGCCGCTACCGTGGCAAGTACCCAGGCTGCCGTGTTCGACTTCACGAATTTCAATTCCCTCCTGGAATGGATGCGCCATTCGCTGACGTGGATTCAATCGGTCGGCACGTCGCTGATCATCGGCATGATCGTGCTATCCGTATTGTTGAGCGTCATTGGATATGTCGCGGTACATGCCATCTGGCGCTTCCGGGCCGTATCCCGCTGGCGCACTCGGTGCACCGAACGCCGCCGCAGCACCCGCTGCGCCGCCGAGGAATCGGCAAACTGATGTTGAAGCTGAAGCGGCTCGATTATTCAGCCGCCGCATCTGCGAACCGATGAATCTGGAGAGGCGCTGACGGGCAGCCTCGCGCCGTTGCAGAATGCCTGATCCCCCGTGAAGCCACACAATACCGATCTGCGTGGCACGGCTCACGCTATCGGTCGACGAAGTATTGCAGCGCTTCACGCACGGCAAGCCCGCTGCCTCCGATCAGGACCGAGAAATAGATGATGGTTCCCAGGTTGCTGATGTAACCGAGCAGGATGCAAACGCCATCCCGCTGCACAATACCGACCGCCAGGCAAAGCAATGCCACCGCGGGAAGCGTGTTGCTGAAGGGAATAAGGCCGAACGGCGCCATGAGCAACACCGCGCCGAGGATCAGGGCGAAGCTATTCAGTATGCCGATCGGGCCATCGGCTGCCAGCCAATGCAGGCGGCGCGGCCGGCTGATTTTCTCCAGGCGGTGCAGCCAGACAAGTGCGCGCCGAAAAACCGGCAACAGCTTTTCCGTCGAGATGACACGGCCCTGAAACGATGCGGGCACCCACAGCTCGCGGTTAAAAAGACGGCTCACCGCTATCAGCAGGATCGCTGCGCCAAACACGGTGCTGACTCCCGGGATGGAGACCGGGATAAGAAAAACCAGGGACAGCAATGCGGTCAGTACCATCAGACCATCCTGCCCGACCAGCTGCAGGAGATGACGCAAGGTCACGCCGTCGGTGGGCAGCTCCTCGATGATGCCGTTGAGCTTTTCGGTCAGCGGCTCCGTCTCGACGGCTGCTGATGGGTCACCTTTCAAATGAAGCTTTTGCACGTTATCCAATACCTTTCAAAGAAGCTTGCCGGCGCCTGCACCGTACTCCGCCGGATGACCGGCATGGGTTGACCCGCTATCGCGCAGTAACATATTGTTCATGATCCGCCAGCATGCCGGAGCGACAAGATATCAGGCAATGGGCTGGAATATCCAACCGGCCTGCAAAGGCTACCGCAACGGCGCTCAGGTCAATCTGCGACTGCGGATGTTAATGCCGGAACATGATGGGAACCTGGTGGCTGTCTGGTGCGGCAGGCCGGACAGCATGCCGCCGATCATGGTCGCACCGGACAATAGACGAAACGTTTTCCAAGAACGCAGTCTAGCGCGCTTCGCCCGTAAGGGGCATTGTTGTGGCGCAAAAATACCGGCATGAGCGTCGGGCATGCCAATCAAATGCTCACTGGTTTTCCGCCCCTCCCTGGTAGGCGTTCAGCGTGCCGTTGATGATGGAGACGGAGTACTGCGCGATATTGCCGTCGTCGCCGCCGGACCACCGTCGCATGTCGAAAGGTCCGGCCCCGTCGAGGCGCTGGATCCGGATGTCGCGGTGCGTGAGGGGAACATTCGGCTGCAGGACTTCCGGCGGCGTGTTGGCCTCAAGAAAATATACCGGCCCCTGCCCCACTTTTTGCGCCCAACCGTTCTCGACGAGCAGTGCGGTTCCGACGCTGACGCCGATGCCGCGTACCGACTTCGTGCGGCCGTCGCCCACCAGCCGTGACATGAAGGTGATGAGACGGCCGATGCGGTCGCGCGTGTCGAAATGGCTGTCGGTAATGACATTCGTCAGATAAGGAAGTGCGAGGAAGTCATGGCTGAGCGTAATCGCCTGGTCGAAGGGATCGGCCATGGCCGCGGCGGAACGGATCGGTCCGCGTTCCGCGGTGAATGCATACTCGCCGAGAATGGCGAGGCCGGCGCTGAAGCCGGCGATCGGCACGTTGTTGGCCGCGAGCTCGTGTATCGCGCGTTCGAGAGGCGTACCTTTCCAGGACCGGACATAGTCGCCCTGGTTTCCGCCTGCGATGAATAGCGCTTCTGCATTGCGCACGCGATCAATGACGAAGGGATCATGCGCCGCTTCCCGGCTGGGAATGACCAGCGTCTCGACGGAGGAAACGCCGCCCAGCGAATAGAGGTAGTCGTTGTAAACGTCCGTCCCGGTGGCGCGGATCACGACGAAGTTGCCGCCGCCGCCCTTGCCTGCCATCCACTGGAATGCCTCCGGCACGGATCTGCCGCCGCCCATCAGTACCAGCGCAGGGAAAGCCGGCCTGGGCCGCTTCACATCGGCAGGATCGCCGACAAGGGAATGCTGATACGGCGGCGCCGGAAGCCCGGGCTCGTCCGAAGCGGCGTGGCCGCACACGGCCAGGATGATCGCGGCGGCAAGGCAGCGCCACCATCCGCCCCACGCCATGATTTGATTCTGTTTTGCCTGCCCTACGTCGACCATCTTCTCCTCCGCTACGCCATCAGCCTGCATTTTATCCGCAGGATTGACCATGCAATGCCGGATCGGTTCGTATAAGACATCAGCTGGTCACAAACGCAACAAGGCGTTTTACCGGGAGAAATCCTGAACACCTGGAGATGAATTTCAAAGACTGCTTCGAAGGGAAGAAAAACTAGTCGATGTAGGCAGACATGCGAAGGATAGTTGGGTTATTGCCGCGAAGGATGGCCGCCTGTCATGGACGGAATTGAAATCCCGAGCGTGTCATTGCACCAGTGCTCATGCGCTTCATTGGTGAACTCGAAGTAGCGCCTGCCCTGCTTGATGGAGAATTCGGCCAGCCGCCCGCCCGTGCCCCAGGTGGTGCAGATCACGCCGCATGCAGACAGCTTTTCACACAGCAATTCATAGTGCCGGGATTCATGATCCGGAATATTGGCGGTGTCATGGAAGAACAAGTCTATTTCCGCTGGCGCATGCGCCAGTTTCACTTCGCTGTGGCCCAGTTCGAATTCGACCAGCGCCTGATAGTCGGCCGGCAGTTGCTTCAGCAGCTTTCCTGCATTCGGATTCATGTCCACCGTGATCAGCCGACCCGCCTGCCCTTCTTCGGCATTGAGTTTCAATGCGTGCAGCAGCAGGAGCGATCCGATGCCATGCGCCGTACCGGCCTCGAAAACAAGGCGCGGCTTGAGCACCCGCACAAGGCAATAGTAGAGAAGCTGCCGGCCGACCCGCAGTTCATGATCGGTCAGATTGCGCAGCACGTTGTCCTGACTGCGAGCCTCCTGGTAGATGGCCTGCAATAACGGGATACGGTCCACCTCGCCGCAATAGCGCAGCACCGCATCCACTGTTACGCCATCGAGCTGGTTCGCCAGCAGAACGGCCAGCCTCCGGGTCGATGCATCGGTATGGTGAAAGGAATAGTTGCAGACCTCCCGCGACGAAAACGCGAGCCGGGTGAAACGTGCCATCTGGGGACGCATGAACAGCCGGTAAACCTTGAACAACTTGATGGGTATCAGCGCAACCCACACGCCGGGCAAGCCGAGCACGGCCAGCTTGATGCGCATGAAATAAGTCCGTGCGCGGTCAGGGGAAGGAGTTGAAGCTATCCCTGGCGTGAATACATGAATCGACGCTTCATTCGACGATGCCAAGGGAGCGGCGTTAGCTGCACGTGAATCGTTTGGCGTGGAAAGGCGCTGACGAATCGGCATGGGCATCGCTATCCCTTGCATGGGTTAAGGATTGTCAATGCAGACTAGCATTACAGCCTTGCAATTTATTGCGAAAGCTCAAGCGCCTCCTATGTTGGACACTGAAGATGATTGGCAGGACGTGGCCGACGCATGAGGGACATGTCTGCGGAAGAACCCGGCCAATCCATGACACAGGCCGGATCAGATCCGGCCTGCGCGTTCCGCAGCGAAGATGCATTCAGTCCCGATTCAGGCTCAGCTCGCGGCTTCCGCACATCTTCACCGCCGTATCGAGCCTCATCGGCCGGGCAACATAGAATCCCTGAATCTTTGATACACCCAATTCCCGCAGCGCCTTCATCTCGGCTGCGGTTTCGACGCCTTCCGCAACTATGCCGGTGCCGGTGTCCTTCGAGAACCGCGCGAATGCCGCAGCCAGTGCTCGGCGGGATATGTCGGTATCGACATTCCGCGTCAGGCTGATGTCGAGCTTGATGCGGTCGGGCGCGAGATTGAGGATGTGCCGGAAGCTGGCATAACCCGCGCCCGCATCATCGACCGCTATCTGCATCCCTCGGTTGCGAAACGGCCGGATCGCCTCGGCGAGGTCGTCATAGTGTTCGACCACCGCATGCTCGGTGATTTCCAGCATCAGCCTGTCGAGCGGCATGTCTTCCAGCACGTTATTCAGCGCGCCCGCAATCACATGCTCGGGCGACATATTGATCGATACATAGACGCCTTTCGGAAAATGCCGCAGCGACTGGATCGCAAGATGGATCGCCTTCACTTCCAGTTCAGCGCCGCGCCCGACTTCATTGGCCTCGCGGAACCAGATGTCCGGACTGCGGACCACCGCGCCGCTAAAGCGCGACAGCGCCTCGAAGCCGGTGGCAACCTGCTGCTCCAGATCGTAGATCGGCTGGTAGACCATCGACAGGCTGTCGTTGAGGATGGCGGCATCAATGCGTGCTTCCAGTTCGCGCAAGCGTCCCGCGGTCGCATGTTCGCTATCGATCATTTGCGCGGCGATGTCGGCGAACACCCGCATCATGTTCAGGTCACGTTCATCGAGCATCTGATGCGGTGATTTGCTGAAGCAGCAAAAGGTGCCGTAAACCCCGCCGTCCGCAGTGCGGATCGGCACGCTGATGTGGCCGCCTACCGGGAGCGCGTGGGTCACGGGAAGCGCGGCGGCAACGGGATTTTCCCTTGCGTCGCGCATGAGTTCGGGCAGGCGCCCGTCAACAATTCTCTGGCAGTACGAATCCTCCAATGGATCGCTTGCGCCCGGCTGAACGGGATTGGCCGGATCGAGAGGGTCAACCTGGCGGAAGGTACGCCGCCCGTTCTCGAATTCGGATATGAAAGCGACGTCCATTTTGAGGTGCTGTCGGATGGCGCTCAGCATCTGGGGAAGCGATGCATGCTTTTCGGCCCCGGCGTCTGATCTGATTCCTTTCAGCAATATTGTCGATAATTCCAATTGCATCTCCTGCGCCATGTATAGATTGGTACTAACTCAGAATACGCAGCGCGACGGTAGTTCGATAAGGAAAGCATAAATGTCGGCGCAAATGAATTGATGCCGCAACACAAAACTCCCGCTGCCCGTCTCTCTTCCAAAATAGTCAATGTGTTAATTGTGTTTCTTCATTGCAACGCTTCGTCCAATGAAAATTCCTGCTGGCTATACTAGACCGGTCCGACCATGCGGTGCGCGACCCATAATTTCAAACATGAGGAGATAAGCGAATGAGAGCAGGCAGAAACCTTGGCGTTTCTTTACTATTTGCCATCGGATTGAGTGTACATGCCGGTGCATCGGCGGAATTGAAACCGCAGACTGTCGTCGGAGATGAAATCGTGCTGGGACAGACCACGACGCTGACCGGGATTCTGGCGCAGCAGGGGCAGGCAAACTCATCCAGCTCGAAAGCTTACTTCGACTACATCAATTCCCAGGGGGGCATTCATGGCCGCAAAATCCGCCTGATCACGATGGACGACGGCTACAGCGCGGAGAAAGCCGCCGCCAACGTCAAGCAACTGGTCGAAAAAGATGATGTCGTGGCTTTGTTCGGCATCATCGGCACGCCGGCCAACATGGCCATCATGCCCTACGTGAATGAAGTGGGCATCGTCAATTTCGCGCCCTACACCGGCTCCGAAGCGCTGCGCGAGCAGAAGAGTCGCTGGGTTTACCATGTGCGTGCAGGCTATACCGACGAGACGCACAAGATCATCGACCATATCGTCGTGCGCGGCATCAAGGATATCGGCGTGGTCTACCAGAACAATGCGTTCGGGAAGGAGACCCTGGCCAACCTGGAACGCATCCTGGCCGAGCGCAAGATCAAGCTCAGTGTCGCGGCGCCGATTGAAAACGATTCCAAGAACGTGGCCGAAACCGTCAAGGCACTGGCGGCGGTCAAACCGAAAGCGGTGCTTCTCATCACCGCAGGCAAGCCGACCGTAGAAGTCATCCGTGCCTATAACGAGCAGGTGACCGGCACGCTGTATTTCGCCATGAGCGTGATGTCGTCGCAGGCATCGATCAAGGCCCTGGGCGCAGATGGCGTGGGCGTGGTGGTTTCGCAGGTGGCGCCCTTCCCGTTTTCCGGAACCACGGCGCTGGTGCGTGAATACCAGAAGCTGATGAAAAGCGTGGACACCAAGGAACTGTCGTACTCGTCCATCGAGGGCTTCGTCAACGCCAAGATCATGGTGGAAGCCCTGCGACGGGCTGGCAAGAATCTCACACGCGAAAAGCTGGCCGAGGCATTGGACGGGATGAACAAGGTCGATATCGGCGGGCACGTGGTCAACTACAGCAAGACCAACCGGCAGGCGTGGCGCGATGTGGACCTGACCGTCATTTCGAAAGACGGGCGCTTCCTGAGATAAATTCCATATTCGATGTTTACCGGCGGCGGGAAAACGTTCCTCGCCGCCGTTTCACGCACGGCGCGCCGCAGCCATTTACTGAGCCGTCACATACTGCGTCGCGCCGCTCGCCGGCGATTGCATGAGCGCATTTTTCATGAACGCCGTTTCGCTTGCCGGCGTACGTCCGAAAAATCGCTTGAACTCCCGGCTGAACTGCGAGTTGCTTTCATAGCCGACATGCGCCGCCGCGGTCGCGGCGCTCATCCCGTCCTGCACCATCAGCAGGCGCGCCTTATGCAGGCGCGTGGTTTTCAGATATTGGATCGGCGACGTCATTGTTACCGCCTTGAAGTGCGCATGAAATGCCGCAATGCTCATGCCGGCCTCGGCGGCGAGCGTATCCACATCCAGATCGCCGTTGTAGTCCGCATGGATGCGGCGGAGCGCCTTGCCGATTTTGCCGAACTGGCTATGGTGTGTCAGCGCCGCCCGCAGCGCCGGTCCCTGCTCCCCGGTCAGCACCCGGAAATAAATCTCCCGCACGATGGACGGGCCGAGAATGCGGGCGTCGAGCGGGGAATTCAGGGCTTCGAGCAGGCGCAGCACCGCATCGCTCAGGTTGCTGTCCAGCGGCGTCGAGCAGATACCGACCGGCACCGCCGGCGTATGCCGCTGCGTTTCGTCGAGGGCAAGCGCCAGCTCTGCGGCGACCGACAGGTTGATGCGGATGGCGACCGCCAGCATCGGCTCTTCCGGGCTGGCTATGGTTTCGCTTTCAAACGGCAGCGGCACGGAAAGAACCAGGAACTGCTGCGCATCGTAGGTATAGATCCTGTCGTTGACGTAGCCGCGCTTCCGTCCCTGGCATACGACCACGATGCTCGGCTCGTACAGTACCGGTGTGCGCGGCAAGGAATGATTCGAGCGCATGAAGCGCACGCCGTCGAGCGCCGATAGCGTGTATCCCTCCGACGGCGCCAGCGTCCTCAGCAAGTCGATCATGCGCTCCTGGCGCGATGGGTCCGGGTTCGAATGTTCATTGCCTGCATTCATCAATGCGTCTCCCGAATCAATGGACAGGCGCCAATTTAACCACGTGTTTGCGGTCGATTCCATGCCCTAAGAGGATTAGGCAATAGTTCGACAATTCTCGGCATTCATTTCTCCACCTCCGGCTCGTAGACTTCCGTCATCGCAGCACTGTCCATCGTGCCTGCGGATCGCTTGCTTCCTATCTGCACCTCACCTTCAAAGGAATAGCATGAACAACAGATTCATTTCCCTGAGTATCCTCGCGCTATCCATGGTCACTGCAACGGTCACCACAACCTCGGCCGCCGACGACGCTATCGACGCTCGGCGCGCAAAAGGCGAGGCGACCATCGCGAAACTGTCGGGCGGCGCCGGCCAGCCGGTATTGAATGCATTGCGACAGGATTTCCCGGTCCTCGCGGACGGCATTGTCGATTATTCGCTCGGCGACGTGTGGTCGCGCGGCGTACTGGACGACCGTACGCGCCAGCTTGCGGCAGTGGCGGCGTTCGCCGCTCAAGGCAATGCGACCGTCCTGAAAATCCACGCAGGCTATGCATTGAAGCTCGGCGCGACGGAAGAAGAACTCAAGGAAATCGTCTACCTGACGACGGTCACGGCGGGCTTCCCGCGTGCCATCGATGCAGCGCAGGCGCTGAGGGAAGTATTCGCCGCACGGCGCACCGACAGTGCGCCGCGCTGATCGCACATTCCTCTTTTCAGATACCTCACAGGAGCATTCCATCATGAACAGCATTCAATCCGGCACTATCAAAGATAAAGTCGTACTGATTACCGGCGCCAGCAGCGGCATTGGCGAAGCGACCGCCCGCCATCTTGCGCACAGGGGGGCCCACGTGATAATGGGCGCGCGCCGTACCGACCGGCTGGAATCGCTTGCCGCAGACATCCGGGCGAACGGCGGATCGGTGCGCTTTCGCGCGCTTGACGTGACACAGCTGGAAAATATGAAGCACTTCGTCGATGCCGCATTAGACGAATTCGGCAGGGTCGATGTGATGATCAACAATGCAGGGGTAATGCCGCTATCGAAGCTCGAAGCGCTCAAGATCGATGAATGGAACCGGATGATCGACGTCAACATCCGCGGCGTACTGCATGGCATTGCCGCCGCCCTGCCGGTCATGCAGAAGCAGCGCTCCGGCCAGTTCATCAACATGGCGTCGATCGGCGCGCATGCCGTCAGCCCGACCGCGGCGGTCTACTGCGCGACCAAGTATGCGGTGCTGGCGATCTCGGAAGGATTGCGGCAGGAGGTGGGCGGCGATATCCGGGTCACGCTGGTGTCGCCGGGCGTCACCGAGTCGGAACTGGCGGAATCGATTTCCGATCCCGCGGGGCGGGAAGAGATGCGCACATTCCGCAGCATTGCCATTCCGGCCGACGCGATCGCCCGTGCCGTCGCCTATGCGGTCGAGCAGCCGGCCGATGTCGATGTAAGTGAAATCATCGTGCGCCCGACCGCCAGCATGTACTGATCCGCGATCAGGCGACGATGTCATTACGAGACCGCCACGAGCCGGTCCAGCACCTCCGGCTCGCGCAACAGGCTTTCGCTGTCGGAATCGTGCACGATGCGTCCGCGGTCGAGCACGATCGCGCGCCTGGTGATCGACAGCGCCATGCGCGCATGCTGCTCGACCACGATCACCGACATGCCCTTGTCGACGATCAAGGCGCGCAGGGCCCGCAGCAATTCCTGCACGATGATCGGTGCCAGACCTTCCATCGGCTCGTCGAGCAGCAGCAGTTTCGGGTTGACCATCAACGCCCTGGCGATCGCCAGCATCTGCTGCTCGCCGCCGGACAACTGGCTGCCGAGATTGCCGCGCCGCTCTTCGAGGCGCGGGAATAACTGGTAAATCTTCTTCACATCCCATTCGCCGGGACGCGCCACCACCGTCAGATGTTCCTCCACCGTCAGCGACGGAAACATGAAGCGTTCCTGCGGCACCCAACCCAGACCTGCCTGCGCCCGCGCATGCGTCGGCACGCGGCCGATGTCGGCGCCCTGCCAGCGTATCGTGCCGCCATGCTGGCGGGTCAGCCCCATCAATGTGATCAATAACGTGCTCTTGCCGACGCCGTTGCGGCCGAGCAGTGCGAGGCTGTCGCCTTCCTGCATGGCGAAGGAAATGTTTTCCAGCACCACCGATTCGCCGTAGCCAGCGGTGACCTTGTCGAGCGCGAGCAGATCAGCCATGTTCCGCCTCCCCCAGATAGACTTCCTTCACGCGGGGATCGGCGGCGATTTCCGCCGGCGTGCCTTCGGTCAGCACCCTGCCGCCGACCATTACCGTGATGCGTTCGGCGAAGCGGAACACCAGTCCCATGTCGTGCTCGATGAAGACCACGGTGACATCGCGCGGCAGCCGGGCGATGACGTCGAACAGCTCCGCGCTTTCGGCGGCGGGAATCCCGGCGGCCGGCTCGTCGAGCAGCAGGACCTTCGGTCTGGTCGCCAACGCCAACGCGATCTCGACCAGCCGCTGCTTGCCGTACGGCAGGTTGCGCGTCACGGCATGGGCGTCGCGATCCATCTTCAGCGACGCCAGCAGCGCCATCGCCTCGGCGATTTCTGCATGGTGCCGGGCGACTGTCCTATGCCAGGTGAACTGGAGTTCCTTGCGCTCGAAAATCGCCAGCATCACCGATTCCAGCACCGTCAGTCCGGCGAACAGGGTATTGATCTGGAAGGTGCGTGTCATGCCGCGCTTCACGCGCTGGTGCTGCGGCAAGGCGGTGATGTCCTGACCGCCGAAAAACACCTTGCCCGATGTGGGAGGCAGGCTGCCGGTCAGCAGGTTGATGAAGGTCGTCTTGCCGGCGCCGTTCGGGCCGATCAGCGCATGCCGTGCGCCGGCTTTGAAGGACAGGTTCACGTCGCTGTTGGCCTTGAATGCGCCCCACTGCCTGGAGAGCCCCTCTGTACGCAAGATGGCGTCGGTCGTCGAGCTCATTTCCTGCCGCCCTGCGAAACGAACCGGTCGCGTATCTTTTCCAGCCCGCCGAGGATGCCGCCGCGCGCGAACAGCACGATCACGATCAGCAGCAGGCCGATCCAGAATTGCCAATACGCCGGATTGAGTCCGGCGATGTAATCCTGCGCCAGCATGAACACCATCGCCCCGATCAGCGCGCCATAGAGCCGGCCGGTGCCGCCGAGCACGAGGATGATTACCAGTTCCGCCGAGCGGGCGAAGCTGAGGCTGTCGAGGCCGACGAATTGCGTGGTCTGGGCCAGCAGCGCACCGGCCACGCCCGCAACCGCCGCGCCGATGGTGAATGCCACGGTCAGTCGCCGGTGGACATTTGCGCCGATGGCGGGCATCCTGCGTCCGCCCTCACGGATGCCGACGAGGCTGAGTCCGAACGGCGAATGAACGATACGGCGCAGCAGCGCGAACAGGATCAGCAGCACGGCGAAACTATAGAAGAAAGCGGCCTTGCCATACAGGTCGAATTCAAACACACCGAATAGTTTGCCCACCATCATTCCCTGCAGGCCGTCAACGCCGCCGGTGATGAAGGCCGCCTTGTTGGCCGCTTCAAAGAACATCAGGCCGATGCCGAGCGTGACCATCAGCCGCGTGAGGTCGTTGCCGCGCACCACCAGGAAGCTGACGATGAAGCCGGCCAGCGCCGCCAGCGCGCCCGCCGCCAGCAGGCCGGAGATCGGTTCGCCCCAGCCATGCACCGACAGCAACCCGGCCGTGTAGGCGCCGAGTCCGAAGAATGCCGCGTGTCCGAGCGAAACGATGCCGGCGTAACCGAGAATGAGGTCGAGCGACAGCGCGAACAGGCCGACGATCATGATCTGGCTAATCAGCACGAGATAGCCGGGGAACAGGAAATAGGCGAGCAGCGGCGACAACCAGAAGATGATTTCGAGCGGACGCCAGCGATCGTTCGGCAAACGCATCGCGGGTAGTGCATCGGCTGGAGCTGCCAGCGGCGTGGAGAGTGTTGTCGGCTTCATGTGCGCCTCCCGAGCAGGCCGGACGGAAACAGGATCAGCAGCACCACCATCAGCCCATAAATCACGAAGGCGCCGATCTCCGGGACATAGTACTTGCCTGCCACATCAAACACGCCAAGGATCAATGCGGCGATCAGCGGCCCCTTGATGGTGCCGGCGCCGCCGACGGCGACCACGAGCAGGAAGTACACCATGTACTTGATCGGAAACACCGGATCGAGTCCGAGCACGTCGATGCCCAGTCCGCCGCCAAGTCCGGCCAGGCCGGAACCGAGTGCGAAGGTCAGGCTAAAGACGCGGTTGACGTTGATGCCGAGGCCGGCGGACGCCTGCTGGTTGTCGACCGACGCGCGGATCTGCGCGCCGAAGCGGGTGCGCTCGATCAGGTAACCGAGCGCCAGCGTGACGACGATGACGATACCGATGAGGAACAGCCGGTAAGTACCCACATCCAGCCCCAACAGCGACACCTGGCCGCGCAACCAGTCGGGCAAGGCCACCGGCTGCTGCGTCGGACCGAAGAGATAGGTTGCGCCGGCCACCGCCATGAAGGTCAGGCCGATGGAGAACAGGACCTGGTCGAGATGGGGGGCCTTGTACAGGCGGCGGTAAAGCGTCCGCTCAAGGACGAAACCGACTGCCGCGCTGGCGGCGAATGCCAGCGGCAGGGTCAGCAGGAAAGGCATGCCGGCGCGGCTCATCAGCACCACGCAAGCGTAGCCGCCGAGCATTGCGAAGGCGCCGTGGGCGAGATTGATGAAGTTCATCAGGCCCATGGTGACCGACAGGCCCACGCTGATGAGAAACAGCAGGCTGCCGTAGGCGATGCCGTCGAAAAGGACCCCGAGGAGGTTGGTTAGCATGATGGAGCGCGGCGGTTGTCGGAATTGACGTGCATGGGTTGTCTCCTATTGTTTTGTTCTTTTAGTCGACGGTAATTTTGCAAAGACTTTCCACCAAATTACCGTAGGATCCCCTCCCCCATGCAGGGAGAAGGGGCCTTTTCTTTCTCTATACAACGGGTAAATTCACTTTGCATCCACCTCCCCAAACACCTCCTCCGCCAATTTAAACGCCGAATTCGCCGCCGGCACCCCGCAATAGATCGCCGCCTGCAGCAGCACCTCCTTGATTTCCTCCCTGCTCACGCCATTGTTGGCAGCGGCGCGCAGATGCAGCTTCAATTCCTCCTCGCGATTGAGCGCCACCATCGCCATGATGGTCAGCAAGCTGCGCGTATGGCGCGGCAGGCCCGGCCGGTTCCAGATTTCACCCCAGGCATAGCGCGTGATCAGGTCTTGGAAATCGCCGTTGAAATCATTCCGCTTCGCCTGCGCACTATCGACATATGCGTCACCCAGTACCGCGCGGCGCACCTGCATGCCGTTGGCATGCCGCTCCTTGTCATCCACGGCCGGCTCCTTCCAGCAGGAAGTCCGCCAGCGTCCGGTTGAAGGCCTCCGCCTGTTCCATGTTCGACAGATGCGCCGCGTCCAGTTCGACATAGCGCGCGCCGGCAATCCGGTCGGCGATGAACCTGCCATCCTGCGGTGTCGTCGCCAGGTCATGCGTGCCCGCAATCACCAGCGTTGGCGCGGTGATCGTTGAGACGCCGTCACGCTGATCCATGTCGCGCACCGCGGCGCAGTTGGCGGTATAGCCGGCAGCCGGCGTCTGCAGCAGCATCTGCCTCACCCGCTCGATCTCTTCCTGTGCCTGCTGGCGGTAGCCGGGCGTGAACCAGCGGTCCAGCACCGCCGGAACGATGGCCGCCATGCCTTCCGCATTGACCGTGTGGATGCGCGTATTCCAGGCGTCCGGCGTGCCGATCTTCGCGCCGGTATTGCACAGCGCCAGCCTGTCGATGCGCTCCGGTTGGTTGATGCCGAGCCAGAGGCCGGTCATGCCGCCCATCGACAGCCCGCAGAAATGGGCACGGGGAATCCCGGCATGATCCATCAGGCTGACGACGTCGCTCCCGAGCTGCGCGATATCGTAGGGACCGGCCGGAACCCCGGATTCGCCATGTCCCCGGGTGTCATACCGCAATATGCGGAATTCACTCCTCAGCGCTGTCATTTGAGGCGCCCACATATCGAGCGTGGTGCCGAGGGAATTGGAAAGGATCAGCCATGGCGCGCGCTCGTCGTCGCCGCGGCCGTCGATCCGGTAATGCAGACGCACATCCTTGCTGTCGAAGAAAGGCATGTCGGTGTTCTCCTTTAATGTTCGTTTCGCTGCCGATGGGTATGAAGGACACGGTCGACGAAGGCCGCCGCCTGCCCAAGGTAGTTGACGGGATCGAGCAGGCGGTCGATCTGCCGTGGCGACAGTTCGGCGCTGATCGCCGGATCAGCCAGCAGCGCTTCGCGCAGGTGCAGCCCTTCCCCGGCGGCGCGGTGGCAGGCGGCTTCCACCAGCTGGTGTGCGGCCAGCCGGCCGATCGATGCGCCTAGCGCAAGCGTCACCGCTTCGGCCATGATCTGTCCGCCGGTCGCATCGAGATTGGTGCGCATGCGCGTTGCATTCACTGTCAATCCTTCCGCCACCTGGCGCATCTGCTGCAGCGCGCCGGCAGTCAGTTGCACGATTTCCGGCAACGTATCCCACTCCGCCTGCCAGCCGCCAAGCGCGCGCTCATGTTCCTGCACCATGCCGGCCAGCATGGTGGCGATCAGGCCCGGCACCCGCAACGCGGCGGTCAGCGCCGCCGCGCAGCCGACCGGATTGCGCTTGTGCGGCATGGTTGATGAGCCGCCCCGTCCATGGGCGACCGGCTCGGCGGCTTCCGCGACATCGGTCTGCATGTGCAGCGATACGTCGCGCGCCATCTTGCCGAGCGTGCCGGTCAGCATGCCCAGTACCGTCGCCGCTTCCGCCATGCGGTCGCGGTGGGTATGCCACGGCGTGTCGGGCAGGGCAAGTTGCAGGTCCGCCGCCAGCGCCTGCGCCACCGGCATGCCCTGGTCCCCCAGGCTGGCAAGCGTGCCGGCCGCGCCGCCGAATTGCAGCGTCAGCACGCGCCGGCGCATCTCCGTCAGCCGGTCCTGGTGGCGGTGCAGCGCATCGAGCCAGCCGGCGACTTTCAAGCCAAAGGTGATCGGCAGTGCATGCTGCATCCAGGTACGGCCGACCAGTGGCGTATTGCGATGGGTTTGCGCCTGCAGCGCGAGCGCGCTCGCCAGGTGCGCGAGGTCGGCCTCGATCAGGTCCAGCGCCTTGCGCAGTTGCAGGACCAGGCCGGTATCGATCGCATCCTGGCTGGTGGCACCCCAGTGCACGAACTTCGATGCGTCCTTGTCGTCCCGCGCAACCAGGGCGGTGAGCTGCTTGACCAGCGGTATGGCGAGATTCCCTGCGGCCGCGCCGGCCTGCGCCAGTTGCGGCAGGTCGATCAGCGCGGCATTGCATTTGGCGGCGATCGGCCCGGCCGCCGTTTGCGGGATGACGCCCGCCCGCGCTTCGGCCCGCGCCAGTGCGGCTTCGAAGTCCAGCATGCCCTGCACGCACGCGCGCGCCGAAAACACGTCCGGCATCGTGTCGCCGGAAAACATGGGCGCGGTCAGGGTGGCGAGCGGCGGTGGCGGCATGACGACTCCTTTATCGGACAAAGCGGAATGGACGCCGGTACATGGTCATGGGTGGACGTCACACATCGAAGAAGACGGTTTCGCCCTGGCCGTGCCAGTCGCCCTGGATCAGAATATTCCATTCCAGGGCTCCGTCACGGTCGTGGATGCGGCGAGCGACCAGCGTCTCGCGCCGCTCCGCCGGGACCAGGGCAAGCACCGGGTCGTCGGCGTTGGCGGGATCGTCCGGAAAATAAATGCGCGTGACCAGCCGCTTGATGAGACCGCGGGCGAATACCGACACGACGATGTGCGGCGCCTGCGGTTTGCCGCCCTGACCCGGTACGCCGCCGGGTTTCACCGTCATGAAACTGAAGCGCCCGTTGCCGTCGGTGGGGATGCGTCCGAAGCCGGTGAAGTTCGGTTCCAGCGGCAGCGGGCGGGTATCGTCGGGATGGGCATACCTGCCGTGCGCATTGGCTTGCCAGATCTCGATCACGCCGTCGGTGACGGGCTTGCCGTCGCCGTCGTACAGGTATCCCGTGATGCCGATGCGTTCGCCGGTGACGCCGTCAGGGGCGAGGTTGTCGTTGTTCAGGCCATCCATCCCGATATGCAGGAACGGCCCGACGGTCTGCGATGCGGTCATGTGCAGGCTCATGTCATTTCTCCATCGGCGTCGCGTCGCGGCCGCGCAGCACGATATCGAAGCGGTAGCCGAGCGCGACTTCCGGCACCGTGTGCTCCCAGTCGAACGACGACACCAGACGGTTGCGCGACTGCTCATCGGCGGTGGCATTGAAGATCGGGTCGAATGGCAGCAGCGGGTCGCCGGGAAAATACATCTGCGTCACCAGCCGCGTGGCGAATGCGTCGCCGAACAGCGAGAAGTGGATATGCGCCGGACGCCAGGCGTTGTGGTGATTGCGCCAGGGATAGGCGCCGGGCTTGATGGTGATGAAGCGGTAACGTCCTTCGTTGTCGGTCATCGCCCGTCCCCCGCCGCCGAAATTCGGATCGAGCGGCGCGTCGTGAAGGTCATTTTTGTGCGTATAACGGCCGGCGGCATTGGCCTGCCAGATTTCCAGCAGGGCGTGCCGAACCGGCCTGCCGTCCTCGTCCATCACGCGGCCGCTGACGATGATGCGCTCGCCGAGCGGCTCGCCGGCATGCTGCTTCGTCAGGTCGCTGTCGGTCGGCTGGACGATGTCGTGGCCGAAGACCGGGCCAGTGACTTCGGAGAGAGTCTGGGGCAGCAGGATCAGCGGCTTCGATGGCGACCGCTTGTGGGTGGACATGTAGGTGTCGCAGCGGTAGTCGGGCTGGGTGCCGGGGGCGGGACGGCGGTATTGGGGGATGGTGGGCATGGGGTGTCTCCTTCTTTTTTAAAGACGGCTATGCCATGTTGCGGCGGGCATTTCATGCTTGCAGAGCTCCTTCCCCGCTTGTAGGGGGAAGGCTGGGAGGGGGTTGCGAAGGTCGGGCAACTGCATGTGATCGCTCGCCCCTACCACCCCTACCCTACGCCCGGCGCCCCTAACCCTCCCCCTTACAGAGGGGACAGGTCAGTGATAATTTCGCCGCAGAAGTCAGCAATATCCCGAGCTCACACCCGCTCGATCACCACTGCAATCCCCTGCCCGACGCCGATGCACATCGTGCACAGCGCATACCGTCCTCCGGAGCGCTGCAACTGATACATCGCCGTCGTCACAAGCCGCGCGCCGCTCATGCCCAGCGGATGGCCCAGCGCAATCGCGCCGCCGTTGGGGTTCACCCGCGGATCATTATCGGCGATGCCGAGCATGCGCAGTACCGCAAGCCCCTGCGCAGCGAACGCTTCATTCAATTCGATGACATCCATCTGGTCGGTCGTCATGCCGAGTTGCTGCAGCAGCTTCTGCACTGCCGGCGCCGGGCCGATGCCCATCACCCGCGGCGGCACGCCGGCGGTCGCCATGCCGACGATGCGCGCACGCGGCGTCAGTCCATGGCGGGCGGCCGCTTCCTCGTTTGCCAGCAGCAATGCGCAGGCGCCATCGTTTACGCCGGAGGCATTGCCGGCGGTCACCGTGCCGTCGGGGCGCACCACGCCTTTCAGCCTGGCCAGCGCCTCCATGCTGGTTGCGCGCGGGTGTTCGTCATGCTCGACCACCAGCGGATCACCCTTCTTCTGCGCAATCGACACCGGCACGATTTCCTGCGCCAGGATGCCGGCCTTCTGTGCAGACGATGCCTTTTCCTGGCTGGCCAGCGCGAACAGGTCCTGGTCTTCGCGATTGACCTTGTAATCCGCGGCGACGTTCTCGGCCGTCTCCGGCATCGCATCCACGCCGTACAGCGCCTTCATCTTCGGATTGATGAAACGCCAGCCGATGGTGGTATCGAACAGTCCCGCGCTGCGCGAAAAAGCGCTGTCGGCCTTGCCCATCACGAAGGGTGCGCGAGTCATCGACTCGACGCCGCCGGCGATCATCAGGCTGGTGTCGCCTGCCCGTATCGCCCGCGCGGCGCTGCCGACGGCATCCATGCCGGAGCCGCACAGGCGGTTAATGGTGGACCCCGGCACATCCTGCGGCAGGCCGGCCAGCAGCGACGACATGCGCGCGACGTTGCGGTTGTCCTCGCCGGCCTGGTTGGCGCAGCCGAAAATCACATCCTGCACCGCCGCCCAGTCGACGTCGCGGTTGCGTTCCATCAGTGCCCGCAGCGGCACGGCGCCGAGATCGTCCGCGCGCACGTCCTTGAGGGCGCCGCCGTAGCGGCCGATCGGCGTGCGGATGGCATCGCAAATGAAGGCATGGGTCATCGTTCTGTCCTTTCAGTTTGAGTCGGGTCGGTACGTCAGCGGCACACCGGTGATGCGCCGCAATTCGTCGAACGGCATGTCGGCAAGAATCTCGGTCACCACCAGTCCCTCCGGCGTCACGTCGATCACCGCCAGATCGGTGTAGATGCGATTGACACAACCCACGCCGGTCAGCGGATAGGTGCATTCCGCTACTACCTTGCTCTGCCCGCTCTTGGTCTGGTGCTCCATCATGATGAAAACCTGCTTTGCGCCGATGGCGAGATCCATCGCGCCGCCGACGGCGGGAATCGCGTCCGGCGCGCCGGTATGCCAGTTGGCGAGGTCGCCGCCGACCGAGACCTGGAACGCGCCGAGCACGCAGATATCGAGATGGCCGCCGCGCATCATCGCGAAGGAATCGGCGTGATGAAAATACGAACCTCCGGTGAGGATGGTGACCGGCTGCTTGCCGGCATTGATCAGGTCCTCATCCTCCTCGCCCGGCGCAGGCGCGGGCCCCATGCCGAGCAAGCCGTTTTCGGTATGCAGGAACACCTCGCGTTCCGGCGGCAGGTGGTTCGCCACCATGGTCGGCAGGCCGATGCCGAGGTTGACATAAGCACCTTCGGGAATGTCGCGCGCCACGCGGGCGGCGATCTGGTCGCGGGTCAATCGCTTCATGCCGCCGCTCCTTCCCGCACCACGCGCTGCACGAAGATGCCGGGCGTGACGATCGATTCCGGATCAAGCTCGCCGAGAGGCACGACTTCACTGACCTGGGCGATCGCGCACTTCGCCGCCATCGCCATGATGGGGCCGAAGTTGCGCGCCGTCTTGCGGTACACCAGGTTGCCCCAGCGGTCGCCGCGATGGGCCTTGATCAGCGCAAAGTCGGCATGGATGGGCGACTCCAGCACATACTGGCGGCCGTTGATCTCGCGCGTCTCCTTGCCCTCCGCCAGCAGCGTACCGTAACCGGTCGGCGAAAAGAAGCCGCCGATGCCGGCGCCGGCGGCGCGGATACGTTCGGCAAGGTTGCCTTGCGGCGTCAGTTCCAGTTCGATCTCGCCGGCGCGGTAAAGCCCGTCGAATACATGGGAGTCGGCCTGGCGTGGGAAGGAACAGATGATCTTGCGCACGCGTCTGGCTTTGAGCAGCGCCGCCAGGCCGGTATCGCCGTTGCCGGCGTTGTTGTTGACGATGGTAAGTTCGCGCGCGCCCTGCTCCAGCAGCGCATCGATCAGCGCGGACGGCATGCCGGCATTGCCGAAACCACCGATCATGACGGTAGCGCCTTCGTGGATATCGCGCACCGCTGCTTCCAGCGAAGGAAAGATTTTGTCGATCACGTCGTTGCCCTTGCGTTAGGCGTGCCGGCGGGTCAAGCGCTGTAGCACGGGTCTTGCCGCCTGGATTGACTTTGTTCGATTACCGAACTAATGTCTGTTTATAGAACACGATGCAGTGTAGTCATTGCCTTATCACAGCGTCAACCGCCGTGCGCAAAATGTGTTCGATGGCCGAACGCAATGTAAGTGCCATGCCGGCAGTGTGACCGCAACAGAAAGGAACAGGGTTATGGAAGGCAACGCGGATGCCGTGACGCCGAAGAAGCCGCTGAAAGCGCTCACCATTGCGGAGGAAATCGACGCCCTCACCGATCCCAGCTTCATGACCTCGCTGGCGCGTGGTCTGGCGGTGATCCGGGCATTCAGCGATCAGCGGCGCAGCCTGACAATCGCCCAGATCAGTCACCGCACCGGCATTCCCCGCGCCGCCGTGCGGCGTTGCCTGCATACCCTCAGGCAACTCGGTTATGTGGATGTGGAGGCGAACAATTTTTCGCTCAAGCCAAAGATACTCACTCTCGGCTATTCCTATCTCTCCTCGACCCCGCTGACGGTCGCGGCCCAGCCCTGTCTCAACGGCATCAGCCGCACGCTGAATGAATCCTGCTCGCTGGCGGTATTCGACGAAACCGAAATCCTCTACGTCGCCCGCTCCGCCACCTCCCGCATCATGTCGGTCGCGCTCAACACCGGCAGCAGGCTTCCGGCCTACTGCACTTCGCTGGGCCGCGTATTGCTCGCCCACTTCAGCGAGGAGGCATTGACGGCGTACTTCGCCCGCGTGGGACTCAAGGCCTTCACCGACAAGACCGTTGTGTCGGAACGCGGCGTGCGCGACATCCTCGAACGCGTCCGGCATGCCGGCTATGCGCTGGTCGAGGAGGAACTCGAAATCGGTTTGCGTTCGATCGCGGTCCCGGTGCGGGGCGCATCGGGCAATGTCATCGCGGCACTGAATATCGGCGCACAGGCGACGCGCGTCGGCGCAAAGAGAATGCGGGAGGAGTTTCTGCCGGTGCTGCAGCGCGGCGCGCAGGAGTTGTCGGTGCTGCTGCCGTAGCATATACGGCGTCGACTATCGATACAGGAAAGGAAAGTGCCAATGTCCATCAACCCCGAAACCACTTACGTCCATCTCGGAACGGATGGAAGCGCAACAGAGGTCGAGGGTGGCGAGCGGTTCTGGTCGCTTCCTCCGGATATGATCAATCGCTTCGCGCAGGGCTGGCTGATCTCGGAATATGTATTTGACGAAGATTGGCGCAACTGGGAAATGCACCCGCACGGGGACGAATTCGTCTACCTGCTTTCCGGCGAGGCGGAGATGCTGCTCGAGGAAGAGGCGGGAATTCGCAACATATTGCTCCGCAATCGCGGCGCGGTGCTAGTGCCCAAAGGCGTATGGCATACAGCCAGGGTGCGCACGCCCTGCCGCATGCTGCATATCACGCGCGGCGAGGGAACGCAGCACCGCGCCGTCTAGGAATTGCGGGCATCGCGCGCTTCGCGGGTGCGAGACACGCGCAGGAGCAGGTTACTTGCTCGGTTTCGGGCTATTCGAATCGTTCGTCGTGCTGCCGGTATGCCCGCCGGTCGCGGCCGGTCCTCCGGTGACTCCGGCGGCGCTTCCGGTGGCGGCCCTGCCGCCTGCATCGCCCGCCTGCGCGGCACTGCTGCCGGAACTGCCGGCATCCTTGCCTTGCTTGTCCGGACTCTTGTTCGCCTCGGCCTTTTCTTTTTTGCTTGCGTCCTTCTTCTTGGCCTGCGCGCTTGTTTTATCTTCCGCTTTCGCGCCGGAATGTCCGGCGTGGTCGCTGGCGGCGAAGGCGGACGTGGCGGATAAGGCGAACGCCCCGGCGATCAGGTATGCATGAAATTTGCTCATTGGAATGCCCTTTGAAAAATGGTTTGGCAAGGCCATGAGCAGAATCTAAAACGGGTGAGATACCGCCGGATTGACGAGTCTTAACAAGCTGGTGAATAACCGCCCTCGCCGGTGTTTTTCCGGTGATGCATGCAAGCATCACATCCGCACCGCCTTAGTCTATCCAGTTCACTTTCGGAAATTTGTGATGAAAGGCCTCCGGCATCGGCACGACTTTCCTGCTGCGGTAGTTGAAGAACACGAAGCCCGATTTCGCCATGGCGATCAGGGCATTATCACGCGGACGGGTGATGCGGAACATGATGTCGCCGCCGTATTTGTTGAAGTCCATCACGCCCACCTCGAACAGCAACTGGTCGCGCGCACGTGCCTCGTTCCTGTACGTGGTAGCCAGATCGGTAACGATGGTGCCCGTACCATCCTCCTGCGTGCCCTCCAGGCCAAAATCGAAGAAGAACCGGGCGCGTGCTTCAGAGATCATCGAGATCATCGAATCATTGCCCAGGTGGTTGGCGGAATTGATGTCGGTGACGCGCACCGTCAGGTGGGTGGAATAGCAATACTGGTCTTCGGGGAATTCTAGCTGGAGGCGGGCCATCGGGATCTCGCTGTCGGTTTTGCAACTCAGGCTTGCGCCCGTGCGGGACAAGATTGTACCGATGGACCGGTGCCGGCAGGATTGTTTGTGTATTGCCAGCAACGCAACCGGGGCATTCGATGTATCAGCCTTCAGGGCGTATGACTGATCTGCTGGAACCGCTCTTCTTCTTCCGGCGACAGGGCATGGACAAGGAACATGCTCAGGCTCCAGCGGGTTTCACAATTGCCGCAATGCGGACAACTGATCTTTTCCGGCCTCAGCTCGCCTTCGAAAAGACTATCGTCTTCGCTGCGGAACTCGTTCACCTGGTAGGGACGCCGGCATCGCCAGTTGCTGCAGCGCTCGATCCACATGGCTTCCTCCGTATGAAATCGTACATACGGCACGCATCGACGGAATGATGCCGTTTTCACGAAAACTTACTGAATCCATTGCAGAGTGTCAATATGCCATTATGTCGCTATACTGGCTATCGGTTAGCATACGCGGCCCATCCGAAGGCCGCGATCATCCCAAATCTGCAATGTGCAACAGGGAGACAGGCACATGCGTCAGCTTGAACTTTGCAAACGATATCTGGCCGTGCTGGGCAAAGGGGAACTTGAGAAAGTGCTTCAATTGTTCGAGACGGGGGCCGTCGTCGTATCGCCGCTATACGGGACGCTGGATGCGCAGTCATACCACGACCGTTTTTTCGCAGACACCGACATCAGCCGCGCGCTCGGGCGGCTGATCAATGTCTTTCATGCGATGAACGACGAGCGGCACATCGCATTGCATTTTCACTATACATGGGTGCGCAAGGATGGCCGGACGATCGCATTCGAGTGTGTCAATGTGTATGAACTGACAACGGATCTCGGCAAGTTCACCAAGATCACCAGCATCTATGACACCGGACTTCTGAGGCCGAAAGGATAACGCCGCTTGAAATCGATTCAGCGCCGGTATCCGTCGATCCCGCGCACCAGCAGGGCCACCGCATCGGCGCCCGCCTTGCGATCCCTCGCGATCTCCTGATAGGCGGGGGAATCCGCCCAGTCGCGATAAGACGTCTCGTCCGGAAAGGAAAGCAGGACGATCTTGTCTCCCTGCCATTGGCCTTCAAGCACCTGCGGCTTTTCGTCGGCGGCGAGAAGCCGACCATTGAAGCGCCTGAATACGTCGGCGAATCGCGCCTGGTATCTATCGTAGGCATCACGTTTCCTGAAAGTCAGTTGAACGATCACATACACGGTCATGGCGTCTCCTTGGGTTCTCATCCATCTTCCAGTCCGGATACACGGCAACCCGGAATCATCGGCGTCGATTATGCTGTGCAGGCGCGGGCGCGTCGGTTAAGAAGTTAACCCTTGCACGCATGGCGGCCGCCTTTACGCTCCCGGCGGTCCGGATGTTCCCGGTATACTCGTTCCGTGCAAGAGACCATGCCACCGCCCAATTGGGACATCGCCCTGGCCCAGCTGACACCGGAACAGCGGGGAGACGTCCTTTCACGCATGCGCTCCATCGCCTGCGAGCCCCGGCAGTCCCTGTTCAGGCAGGGAGAGCCGAGCGACTCCCTGTACATCATCCGGCATGGCAGGGTAAGGCTCTACGCCGGCACGGAACACGGCGACGAGTTCACGCTCGGCATCATGGACAGTGGCCGCATTCTCGGACTGGCCGCTGCGGTCCTGGGGAAGCCGCGCATCGTCTGCGCCGAATCCATCGATCATGTCGAAGCCAGCATTCTCACGACGCAGGACCTCTACCGATGCATGGACGCGATACCGCAATTCGCGCGCAATATCATGACGATACTGGCGACGCTGGCGGCGGAGACGCTCGATGGCATCGTGCCGGTGGCGCTCGACTCTGCGGTGGTTCGCCTGGCAACGATCCTGACGACGCTGGGAAAACCCGATACGAACGACCCGTCCGGCCTGCGACTGAACGTCAGCGGACTGACGCAGGAGGATTTCGGCAAGATGGTCGGAGCCACCCGTACCTGGGTGACCATCACTCTCGGCACGTTCGAACGCAGCGGGCTCATCGTTAAAAGAAAGGGGTCGATCACCGTCCTGGACCGCAACCGCCTTGCCCGGTACATCGACGCCCAGCGCAACCATCGTCCGTTCGTGTAGCGCCATGCACTGTGATACCCTGATCCGCATATCGCCGCCGCGAGCCACCGCGCCTCGGGTTTTCCTCATTCCGTTGCCGCATTACCGATATGAATAAAAGACTGATGGAGCACAAGCTCCCCGAAGCGGCCCGGCTCGCACGGACGATTGCCGAAAATTCCGTTCATGGACTTGTCGTCATGGACGATAAAGGCACCTGCATTTATGCCAACCAGTCGTGGCTCGACATGACCGGCTTCACGATGGAGGAAATGCAGGCAAAACCGCTGCATGACCTGGTCCACCATCATCGTCCCGACGGAAGCCCTTTTCCGCTGGAAGAGTGTCCGATAGGATGCACGCTCGGCAAAAACCAGCATGTCCGGAATCACGAAGACCTCTTTTTCAGGAAAGACGGCAGCCCCTTTCCCGTATCGTCCGCAGGTCGTCGGTGCTGGTAGCAGTCACCGGCTATGGACAGGAGCATGGCATGAACAACGCAGCCGACGCCGGCTTCGACCACCATTTCGTCAAGCCGGCTGACAGCAGGAAGCTTGCCGAATTGTTGAATTCACTCAAGAAGACATGAGCCGTTTGAATACCGAGTGCGGTCATGCGGACTTATCGCCATTGACTCCGCTTCCCACCCTTTCCTTTTCCACATGGCGACAGCCGGCCGTTCCGTGTGAAATGCCACGGAAGTGATTGAACAGGAGTCGCTTCCGTTTGTCCAAATGACCATGGTTGACAATCTATACGGCGAACATTTCCTCGACATGGTGTATGACGAAGAGAACGCTTGGCTGTACGCGAACTGGAAGGGATACCAGACCGACAAATCGGTCAAGGAAGGCATCAACCGCATGATCCGCATGCTAGAGGAACATCAGGCTTCGAGAGTCCTGAACGACAACAGCAACACGCTCGGCATCTGGATGGGCGTTGCCACCTGGCTGATTTATGATGCGCTGCCGCGAGCCAGGAAAGCGGGCCTCAAATCCTTCGCCCATGTCTACGGCCCAAGCAGGTTCTCCCGCATCTCCGCCGAAGGCGCACTGCTTCTGCTCAGTCCCGCGCAGGTCGACATCAAGGCCTTCGAGGACATCGAGTCGGCAAAAAGCTGGCTCAGGCGGCAACCGGGTACGCACGCATAGCCTGCCATTGTCCGTGATGCAATCCGATTCAAAGCGCCAAACCTGCGGCACCTGCCTGCGTCCCGAACGCGCCTGCATCTGCGGCTGGATCACCCCTACCGCCCACATGGTCGACGTGCTCGTGCTGCAGCATCCGATGGAAGTGCACAATGCAAAAGGCAGCGCGCGCCTGCTGCATCTCAGTCTTCCCCATAGCCGGCTGGTGGTCGGCGAACGGTTCGACGAACAGATGCTGCAAGCGCTGCTGGATGAGCCGTTTCAATCACGGTCACATGCGCCGCATCCGATCCTTCTCTACCCGGACACTCCTGAAGCGGCGGCGCTGGGACTGGCGGAACCAGCCACGCTGCCGGAGGCGCTTTTGCACCATCCCGCGCAACTGCGCCTTGTCGTTCTGGACGGCACCTGGCGCAAGAGCCGGAAGATGCTTTACCTGAATCCATTGCTGCAGCGATTACCCCGACTGCGGTTGCATGATGTGCCGGCCTCGCGCTACCTGATCCGCAAGGCGCACCGTACCGGACAGCTTTCGACGCTGGAGGCGGTGTGCCATGCGTTGATGCAACTGGAAGGCGATGCACAGCGGTACCAACCGCTGCTTGCGGCCTTTGACGGATTCATCGCCCGCCAGGCCGCCGCGCAGCGGGCTGCGGTCCCGCACGCAACAAACCCGGATCACCAGCCTGCGGAGTAGTCAGACCTGCATGATCATGTCTGCCTGGGCACTGCATATTTGTGCTTGAAGCCGCCATTGCGTCGCAACTGCCACATTGCCGCCAATGCCAGTCCGGCGCCAAGCATCAACGCTTTGTTCGACTTGGCGCCGGTGATTGCGCTCGTATAGAGGCTGGTCTCGCGCGTACGCCCGCCAACGCCGTTGCGCTCCTTCAGATCCTGCGATGGTGAGTACAGGCTGTTTGCACGGTGGCGCGCCGGCGTATCGGATCGTTGCTGGCCGAACATCACGCGCTTCATCAGGCGATCTATCACGCCGGGCATGTAGTACGCACCGGCTGCAGCCATCTTGGCCCCGCCACCGACGAAGATGTCGCGTTCCGGATGAGTGGCTGCATGCAGGATGGCATCGGCGACGATGTCCGGCGCATAGATGGGTGACGGCAGTTTCGGCTCGACATCCATGTAATTCTTCGCATGCACGGCGAACATGGTGTCGATGGAACCCGGCTTGATCAAGGTGACCGATACCGGCGCTCCGGCTTCCTGGAGTTCGATGCGCAGCGAGTCGGTGAAGCCCTTTACCGCATGCTTGGAGGCTGCGTATATCCCCTGCAACGGCACCGAAACATCGGACACTTCGCTGCCGATGTTGATCAACGCGCCGCCGCTGCGCTTGAGATGTTCGGTCGCGGCAAGCGAGCCGTAAACCACGCCCCAGAAATTGGTCTCGAACAAACGCCGCTTGTCTTCCGTCGATACTTCCTCATTGCGGCCGAACATGCCGATGCCGGCATTATTGATCCAGGTATCGATACGACCGAAGCGCTGGATCGCTGTCGATGCCGCCAGGCGGATTTCATCTTCCTTGCCTACATCTGCCACGACATACGTTGTTTCAGCGCCCTGTCCATTGAGTTCGTCGCACACTTGTTTCAATGCATCTTCATTGCGCGCCACCAACACCAGCTTCGCGCCCTGCTTTGCCGCCTTGCGCGCAGTAACCAGGCCAATGCCGCTCGTTGCGCCGGTGATCACCATGACCTGTTCAGGCAATTTCTTTAGTCGTATTTTCATTGAGACCTCCTGTAAAAAAGGAAGCGATGCAGCGAGAATCGTGCCGGTCCATGATTCGAACTCGCCGACACTGAAAGGTGAGCGCGCAAGCCATAACGGCCTTGTAATTCTTCCCGCGCCGTTGTAAGAGCTTCAGTGAAGCGGCATGTTGCAGATGAGCGCATCTGGCGTGCATGACTTGAATAAACCGGCCGATGCAGCCACCTGTAAAGATAATTGTCGAATACAACTATTTACTTTCGTTAATTTGCGACTGCGCTGGACACGATGCGGAAGAAGAGTTTCCAGATTACAGGTGCCGCGAACTATCAAGCGATGTTAGTGCATCGTTAATTCAGTCATTCATTACGATAGAAATATTCAATACATAATCTTGCGCTATTGTCTGCTGGTAGACAGATCCGACATCGCAGCAGGAGCACAATGTTGTCTTATTCAGCGCTTTGCACATACGGCCATGACCAATACTTCCAGCACCATGAAACATCCTTGGATACTCGGGACATTCGCTGTCTACGCACCGAGTCTCGACCTTGCACGACAAGTGGTTGAACGAGTTTCCAGCAACGAGGCGAATTACGAACGCTTCGGCACGGTAAGCCTCGAAAGCGGTGAGGAGATCGACTGGATCAACATACGCAGCGGCGTCATCCGTTCGCAACACGTATCCTGAATCGCCTTTGACATACACTGTTGCACACTTTTGCCACGAGCTTGCTCCGGGTTACTCCTATGGCCCGTATTGTGGCTGCCCATCCGCTTGGACCGCTTCAGGCGGATGGGCTTTTTATATTGAAAGGAAACAATGAACCATAAAGTTTCAACCGAACGTTACGATCCCAATCGTCTTTTCGACACCCTCATGAAAAAGCTTGGGCTTTCCAGCGATAAAGCCCTCTCCAAAAAGTTGAACATCACAAAGGACGTCATTCTTAATATCCGCGCCGGGTGTATCCCGATAGCAGCATCGATGTTGCTCTGGATATCCGAAGTCACCGGAATCAGCATTCACGAACTGCGCAACGCTCTGGGTGACCGGCGGGCAAAGTTCAGACCAAACTGTGCTCTCATAACAGCGCGGGCCCGCTGAGCACAACGGCAGCCCGGCCGGCACGATGCCAACGCTGCAGACTGCAGGCAGCCGAATTTCGTTGTTGCCCGCAGGCGGATACATAGCGCAATCGCGCTGCTGCTGCATGCAATTGATCAACCTTGCCATCCCCTCGAGGGCCGCCCTATGCCGGGCGGCCCTCGCCCTCCCCCGGTAAAGGGGTAGCAACCCTGCAGTGACTACTTTCAACGCAGTCATATCAATGTAGCGATAACCCCGCTATCGTTACATGCTCACAAGCATGGTCAGGAACGCGTCTATATTCGCCCTGTCGAACAGAATTCTAAATAGACCAACGACAACAAAAACGGAGATTGTAATGCGTTATCAGAACCTCGAAGAATTCCTCACTCACGTCCGTGAAACCAATCCCGGACAGCCTGAATTCCATCAAGCCGTCGTGGAGGTCATGGAAAGCATCTGGCCCTACATCGCCGAACATCCGCGCTATGCGGAGCATGGCCTTCTGGACCGGCTGGTGGAGCCGGAGCGTGTCGTGCAGTTTCGCGTGGCGTGGGTGGACGACAAGGGCGAGGTCAGGGTCAATCGCGGTTACCGCGTGCAGCACAGCATGGCGATCGGTCCTTACAAGGGCGGATTGCGCTTTCATCCATCGGTGAACCTGTCGATCCTGAAATTCCTCGCCTTCGAGCAGACTTTCAAAAACGCATTGACGACCTTGCCCATGGGCGGCGGCAAGGGCGGTTCCGATTTCAATCCGAAAGGCAGAAGCCCCGGCGAAGTCATGCGCTTCTGCCAGGCCTTCGTCATGGAATTGTTCCGGCATGTCGGCGCCGACACCGATGTGCCGGCAGGCGATATCGGCGTGGGCGGCCGCGAGGTCGGCTATATGACCGGCATGGTGAAGAAACTGACCAATCGCGCGGAAAGCGTATTCACCGGCAAGGGACTGAGTTTCGGCGGTTCGCTGATGCGGCCCGAGGCCACCGGCTACGGTACCGTCTATTTCGTCGAGGAGATGCTTGCGCGGGTAGGCAGGCAGCTCGGCGGCATGCGGATCTCCGTGTCGGGCTCGGGCAACGTCGCGCAGTACGCGGTGGAAAAAGCCATGGAGCTCGGCGCGAAAGTGGTGACGGTATCCGATTCGAGCGGCACGGTCATCGACGAAGATGGATTCACGCCGGAGAAACTGGCGATTCTCATGGAGATCAAGAATCATCTGCGTGGCAGGGTCAGCGATTATGCGCAGAAGGTGACCGGCACGCGTTTCGAACAAGGGGCGACGCCATGGCATGTGCCGGTGGATGTGGCGCTTCCCTGCGCAACGCAGAACGAACTGGACCTCGACGATGCAAACACGCTCGTCAGGAACGGCGTGGTGTGCGTTGCCGAAGGCGCGAACATGCCCTGCACCGCCGAAGCGGCGGCATTTTTCGAGGAACAGGGCGTGCTGTACGCGCCGGGCAAGGCGAGCAATGCCGGCGGGGTGGCGACCTCGGGCCTGGAAATGTCGCAGAACGCGATGCGCCTGTCATGGAACCGGGAAGAAGTCGATCAGCGTCTCAAGCAGATCATGTGCAACATCCATAAATCCTGCCTGCAGTACGGACAGCAGGCCGATGGCAGCGTGAGCTATATCGACGGCGCCAACATCGCCGGATTCGTGAAGGTAGCGGATGCGATGCTGGCGCAGGGCGTGATCTGACCCTTCTCTGCGCAAGGCATTCATTGCCGTTGCAGCCAGCGCGCAGGGCGGTCCCGTTCAGGTCCGCAATTGCCTGAACATGCTGTGCACCTGCTGCGGCAGTACCCTGCGTTTGCGCAGCACCCACGGCAGTTCGCGTGCGGCATTCAGCAGTGCCGCCTTCAGCACCTGCCAGCTCGGCGCCGACCTGCACAGGCGCCGTGTTTCCGCCCATGCGCTGGCGGCAGGCAGGCGCAGCCATGCAACCCATAGCGCATTGCGCAGTACGATCTTCTGCCGCCCGGGATTGTCCCGTTGCGGCGATGGATGATGGTGCACCGTCAGTTGCGGCACGTACACGATGCGCCATCCCGCCGCCGCGAGATCCAGCGTCAGCAATTCCTCCTCTCCCCCGACGAAAAACTTTTCCTCGTAGCCGCCGGCATCGAGATACGCCTGCCGCCGGAATACCACCGCGCAGGCAATGAAGCCGAGCAGCACGGGTCCCGGCATGCCAGTGGAAGGCAGGGGACTGGCTGCCATCACGCCGCATATCGGGTCTTCCCTTTCCGCGTCGCCGAGCAATACGCGTCCGCATACGGCGGCGATGACGGGATACATGTCGAGGATGCCGACCGCCCTCTCCAGGGAGCCGCCGGCCCACCAGGAATCGTCATCGCAGAAGGCCACATACGGCGTCTGTGCCAGTTGCACCCCGATATTGCGGGCCGCCGCGCCCATGTTGCGGCTCGTGGTGACGATCCGCACCTGCGGATAATTCTTCGCAACGATTGCCGGCGTGGAATCGGTCGATGCGTTGTCCACGACGATCATGGCAGGCTGCTCCGGCAGCCGGGTCATGTATTCCAGTGTACGCAGCAGTTCGTCGATGCGGTTGTAAGTGAGCAAGACAACGGTCAAGCGTTGATGCAGGCGGGTCATGGAAAGCTTCTTCGGCGGTCTTGAATAGACGGGATGTGGTCTATAGACCGCGCAGGCGGCAATCGTTCCTTGTCTTTTTTTCTCCCTATTGCATCACCATGCCGCATCCAGCAACTGGCGCACCGTTGCCGGCCCGTCGATCTTGCGTGGATTGGTATGGATGAGGCGGTCGTGCATGGCATTCTGCGCGATCAGATCGAGCAGGTCTTCCTTCAGGCCGACATCGCGCAAGGTCTGCGGCATGCCAAGCTCGGCGATGAGCGTCGCGACGACATCCGCAGCCGGTTCACCCCTGCGGCCCAGCGCTTCGCTGACCCAGGCCTGCCGTTCCGCGTTTACCGGGAAGTTGAAGCGCAACACATGCGGCAGCATCACGCAGGACGTATAACCGTGCGGGACGCCGCCCGTGCCGCCGAGTACATGGCCGATGCCGTGGCTCGCGCCCTTGGTGACGCCGGCGCTGGTGCCGATGATCGACATCCATGCACCGAGCTGGCAGTCGAGGCGGGCCGCCAGGTTGGACGGATCGGCCTTGCAGGCGCGCAGGCCGCTGCCGAGCAGGCGCAGCGCGTGATAGGACGTCGCGTCGGAGAACGGCTTGCTGTTGATGGCGCACAGATCTTCCACCGCATGATCGATCGCGCGCACGCCCGTCGACAGCCACAGCCATTCCGGTGTGTGCAGAGTGACTGCCGGGTCCAGGATGACGGTGCGTGGAATCGCCTGCGGATGGAAGTAGGATTCCTTGACCTGCCGTTCGGTATCGGTGCATCCGGCCGCGGCGGAAAACTCGCCTGCCGAGAGCGTCGTCGGGATCACGACCGACGCTACCGAAGGCGGAATGAAGCTTGGGCGAACGGTTTTGCCATCCGCGTCCGTGATGGTGCGCAGCGCATCGAGCTGCGCGGGATCGGTGATGTCGTTGCCGAGGCAGATGCAGACCATCTTCGCCGCATCGGTGATCGATCCGCCGCCGACAGTGAGCAGAAGGTCCGCCGACACGGCGCGCGCGGCGTTGGCCGCGGCCACGACATCGCTGCGCGGCGTATGCGCGCCTATCCCCGCATGCAGCCCGGCGAAGCGGTCGCCTAGCGCGGCTTTCATGCGCCGGACCACATCGGTTTCACGCGCCAGGGTACCGCCGGCGAGCACGAAGACGCGGCGTGCATCGACGCGCTCGACTTCATCGGCGATTGCCTGCGCGAAGTCGATGCCGTAAATCACCCGGCCGGTTCCGGGATAGGTGTATATGCCGCTTTGCATGGTGCGCTCCTTGGTTATGTTGTCGTGTCTGCGACCGCCCTATTCAAACAAGGCATTGATCGCTTCCTGCATCGTCCTGACGTATTTCCGCTCATTGGCGATCAGGCGGTCGGTCAGGCCGGCGATGCCGATTGCCAGCGGCTTTTCCGTCGGCCGCGTCGGCAGCAGCATGGCGATCAGCGTGGCATGCGGCGTGACCTGGTTCATCGATACGGCGTAGCCGCGCTCACGGTCTTCGGCCACTTGCCGCAGCAACTCCTCGGCATTGACCGGATGGGCCGCATCGCTGGCCAGGTTGAATTTGCGCGTCAGCTTGCGGATCGTGCCGTCGTCCATCTGCGTCAGGAGCATTCGGCCGGTACCCGACGACAGCAGCGGCCGCAGCGTACCGATCTGCAGATGCATGCGCAGCGTGTTCGTTCCCTGGAGCACACGCAGGTATTGGGAGTGCAGTCCGTTCTGCGCCGCCAGTACGACCGTCTCGCCGGTTGCATGGTTGAGCTGCTCCAGAAGCTGGGACAGTTTTCCATGCGAGAGCATCGGGCCATGCAGCCAGTCGCCGAGCAGCGCAACCCGCATGGACGGAATGTAGGTCCGCGCGCCGGCGTCGAAATGCAGGTAGCCGAGCGAGACCAGGCTGCGCATCAGCGCAGAAGTGCTGGAATGCGGCCAGCCGAAATGGTCCGCAACCTCGGCGACGGGGCTGGCGCGCCTGACGGTATCGAAGAATTCCAGAACCTGGATGGCACGGGCAGCGGATTTGACGAGGTTTTTTTCCATGAACGTTGTAACCAGTGGTTTGCCTACGGGAGAGGATTCATTTCCGTGAGGAATTACGCCTCAAAACACATATGTGTGATTTCAAAACATTATGCGATTTTAGCTTTACACCCCTACGGCGTCCACGATAAATTTTCCACATCGTGCAAGCACCCGGATAGCCGCTTGCACAGGAGCGAGGAGACGAAATGCATGAATTCAAATTCGAGCCGGTCCAGATGCCGGCCGCCGTCGAGGACCTGCGCAAGGAAGTGCGCGCGTTCATCGCCGAGGAAGTAGCGCGCGGCGGATTCACGCCGAAGCGCAATTCCTGGTCGTCGTTCGATGCCGAATTCAGCCGCAAGTGCGGCGAACGCGGCTTCATCGGCATGACCTGGCCGAAGCAGTACGGCGGCCAGGAAAGAACCGCGCTGGAGCGCTATGTCATGACGGAGGAAATGCTCGCCGGCGGCGCGCCCGTCGGCGCGCACTGGGTTGCGGACCGGCAGAGCGGTCACCAGATTCTGCGCTACGGCAGCGATCGGGCGAAGCGGGAGATCCTGCCGAAGATCACATCCGGCCAGTGCTTCTTCAGCATCGGCATGAGCGAACCGGATTCCGGGTCCGACCTTGCCGCGGTGCGCACCCGCGCCACCCAGGTTGACGGCGGATGGCGGATCAGCGGCACCAAGGTATGGACCAGCAGCGCCCACCGGGCTCACTACATGATTGCGCTGGTCCGCACCGCGCCGAAGGAGGAAGAGCGGCATGCGGGGCTGACGCAGTTCATCATCGACCTGTCGCAGCCCGGCATCACCGTCCGTCCCATCTACAACCTGTACGGCGGGCATGACTTCAATGAAGTCGTGTTCGACGAGTATTTCGTTCCGGACGACATGGTGATGGGCGAAGTCGGGTCCGGCTGGAAGATGGTGACCGGGGAACTGGCCTTCGAGCGCTCCGGCCCGGATCGTTTTCTCAGCACCTACCAGCTGCTCGCCGAATCCATGCGCGTCATCGGGTCCGAACCGGACGATCGCGCGGCCAATGAGATCGGCCGCTTTGTTGCCCATCTCGCCACCCTGCGGCGCATGTCCACCTCGATCGCCGGCATGCTGACGCGCGGCGAACAGCCGATCGTCGAGGCGGCTCTCGTGAAGGACATCGGCACCACTTTCGAGCGCGAGATCCCCGAAGTCTTCCGTCACCTGATCCCGACGGAGCCGACGCTGGGCGACGGCGACAGCTATGCGGAACTGCTTGGAATGACGATCCTGCGCGCACCCGGCTTCACGATCCGGGGCGGCACGCGGGAGATCTTGCGCGGAATGATTGCCCGGGGATTGGGATTGCGATGAACGACATGACAGATGACCTGATCCGGACCACCGACCGGATTTTTGAAGATGCCTGCACGAAAGCGGTACGCGAGAGCGCCGAAGCCGGCAAGTGGCCCGCCGAACTGTGGCAGGCAATGGAGGACGTGGGCCTGACGCGGGCCGCCTTGCCGGAAGCCGCCGGCGGCGTCGGCTTCGAATTTGCCGATGCGATGGCGGTACTGCGGCGAAGCGCCTACCATGCCGCGCCGGTGCCACTGGCGGAAACGATGCTTGCCGGGCGAATGCTCGCCGCGGTCGGCCTTGCGGTTCCTGACGGTCCGATGACCATTGTCCGCACGCCCCTGCGGGCGGCCGGCAGCGGCGCGACGATTTCCGGCAGCGCACGCCGCGTCCCCTGGGGAAATACCTGCGAGCACGCGGTGGTGATCACCGAGCAGGATGGAAAGACGATGGTGGGGCTGGTGAAGACGACCGGCACGGCGCAGGCGATCGAGAAAAATCTCGCCGGCGAGCCGCGCGTGCATCTCGACTTCGAGGCCGCGCCGCTGATCGCGGCCGCACCGCTCGACGATGCACACAACCGTCTGGAACTGGAGGGCGCGCTATACCGGAGCGTGCAGATGGCCGGCGCCCTTGAACGCCTGCTCGCCTATTCGCTGCAGTATGCCAACGAGCGCGTGCAGTTCGGCCGGCCGATCGGAAAATTCCAGGCGGTGCAGCACCTGCTCGCGGTGCTGGCCGGCCACGCCGCGGCATCCAGCGCGGCGGCGCATGCCGCCGTCGAAGCCTCGGCTACCGCGCCTAACGAACTGGCGATCGCGATCGCCAAGGCGCGCACCGGCGAAGCAGCCGGGAAAGGCGCGGAAATCGCGCACCAGGTGCATGCCGCGATGGGATACACGCGGGAACACAACCTGCACTTCAGCACCCGCCGGTTGTGGTCATGGCGCGATGAATTCGGTAATGAAACGTACTGGCAGACACGGCTCGGCCGCATGGTGGCAAGCAAAGGCGCCGATGCACTCTGGCCGATGCTGACGGAAATCTGAAGCGGAAACATATCCGCAGGTGTGTTTGTTCCTATCTATAAAAGGAGACGAAATGAAACTTGCAGCAGTCGCAACCGTTGCTTTATCGACCTTCACCGCCCTGATGGCCGCCAGCCCGGCCAGCCAGGCACAGGAGAAGGCCTTCCCCACCAAGACCGTCAGCATCGTCGTGCCGTTCACCGCCGGCAGCGGCTCGGATACGTCGGCCCGCTTTTTCGGCGAACAGCTCAGCAAGATGTTCAACCAGTCCTTCATTGTTGAAAACCGTCCGGGCGCCAGCGGCATCATCGCTGTGAACACCGTGAAGAATGCGCCGGCGGACGGCCATACCATTCTGCTTGCCAGCAACTCCCCCATCGCGGTGAATCCGGTCACGATCAAAAATCTGCCGTATGACCCCATCAAGGATCTCAAGCCGATCTCTGGCGTGACGCGCGGCATGAATGGCCTCGTGGTGGCGCCGGGCTCCAACATCAAGAACATTGCCGACCTGGTGGCAGCGGCCAAGCAGAGGGAGGTTGCCGTCGGTACCTATTCCGACGGATACCGGTTGGTCCTCGAATGGCTGTCGAGCCAGACCAAGGTGAAGTTTACGAACGTCTCCTACAAGGGCGGCGCACCGATCTTCACCGACGTGATCGGCGGCCACCTCGAAGTGGGCCTGGTCGATATGGGCGGAGCGGCCGAGATGCTCAAATCCGGCAAGCTGCGCGCCATCGCCGTCTCCGGCGAGACCCGGCACAAGGAATTCCCCGATGTGCCGACCATCAAGGAAAGCGGCTATCCCGAGTATGTGACGTACTCATGGACCTCCTTCTACGTGCGTGCCGACACCCCCGACGACATCACGAAGAAACTGGCCGACGCCATGCAGAAGGCCCTGCATTCCGATGCGGCGAAAGAGTTCGTCAAGAAAACCGGCGGCGAGCTGATGCCCCATACCGCTGAAGGCATGCGCGAGTATCAGAATGCGGAGATTGCCCGCTTCCGCCGCATTGCCGAAACGGCCGGCATCAAGCCGCAGTAAACGTGGCGTCGGTTCAGGCGAACGGCATCATGTTTCAAAGCGGACTGCTTGCAGGCAAACGCGTCCTGATCACGGGCGGCGGCACCGGGCTGGGCAAAAGCATCGGCCGGCGTTATGTCGAACTCGGCGCCCGGCTGGTCATCTGCGGACGGCGCGCCGAGGTGCTGCAACGGACCGCAGCCGAAATGGAGGAAGCATTCGGCACCCCGGTGGAAACGCATGTCTGCGATGTGCGCGATGCCGTTGCGGTCGAAACCATGATGTCGCGCATCTGGGAAGGCGGGCCGCTCGATGTGCTGGTGAATAACGCGGCGGGCAATTTTCTCGCCCGTACCGAGCATCTCTCCTCACGGGCGATCGACGCGGTCGTCGATATCGTCCTCAAGGGCGGTGCGCACTGCACCATCGCCGCCGGGCGGCGATGGATCGCGCAGCAGCGGCGCGGCACGGTGCTGTGCATCCTGACCCAGTCGGCGCTGACCGGCGCGCCCTTTACCGTGCCGTCGGCCATGGCGAAAGCCGGATTGCTGTCGATGATCCGCAGCCTTGCGGTCGAATGGGGCCCGAAGGGCATTCGCCTGGTCGGCGTGGCGCCCGGTCCCTTTCCTACCGAAGGCGCGTGGTCCCGGCTGATGCCGAAGGAGCGGCATCGCGAACCGATCGAGAACGGGATTGCGTTGCGGCGCGTGGGACGGCATGAGGAGCTGGCGGATCTCTGCACCTTCCTGATATCCGACAACGCGGAATTCATCACCGGCGAAGCGATTACGATCGACGGCGGCAAATGGTTGCAGGGGGCCGCCGGTCCGTCGGCGCAGGTCATGCAGGAATGGTCCGACGACACCTGGAAATCTCTCCGAAAATAGGTCAACGAATGGTTACAGAAGCAACAGCGCAGCATGGCGGCGGAAATCGAAGCGATGGCAAGGACGGCGTAAATGGCCCCCTGACAGGAGTCCGGATACTCGACCTGACTTCCGTCGTGCTTGGTCCCATCGCCACCCAGATCCTCGGGGATTACGGCGCAGACATCATCAAGGTGGAGATTCCCGAAGGAGACCTCATGCGCTCCAACGGCGTATCGCTGAACGCAGGGATGAGTTCGATCTTTCTGGCGGTGAACCGCAACAAGCGGTCCATCGCGGTCGACCTGAAAACGCCGGAAGGCATGGAGATCGTCAAGAAGCTGATCCCGGAAGTCGACATCTTCATCCACAACATGCGCGTGGCCGCGATCGAAAAGCTCGGCCTGGGATATGACGTCGTTTCGTCGATCAAACCCGACATCGTCTATTGCGCCGCGCCAGGCTTCGGCCAGTCCGGGCCGCACCGCGACAAGCCCGCATTCGACGACATCATCCAGGCCGCCTGCGGGCTGGCCAGCCTCAACAGCGTGGGCAAGGACCAGCCGGATTACGCGCCGACGCTGGTAGCCGACAAGACGGCCGGCATGGCGGTCGTCAATTCGGTGCTGGCGGCGCTGTTCCACCATGAGCGTACCGGGCGCGGACAGTATGTTGAAGTACCGATGTTCGAGACCATGGTGTCCTTCATGCTCACCGAACATCTCGGCGGCCTCACCTTCGATCCGCCGCCGGCGAAGGCCGGCTATGCCCGGCTGCTGGTCGGCGGCCGCAAGCCGGCGCCCACCACCGACGGTTACATCGCCATCCTTCCCTACACGGCCGATCACTGGATCGCATTTTTCCGCATTGCCGGCTGCCCGGAACTGGTAGAGAAATACGACGTTGCCGACCGCCGCGCGCGCAACGCGCATATCGTCGACATGTACCGCGAGCTGGCCCAGATCACCTGCAAGCGCAGTACAGCGGAATGGATGGCCATCTGTGACGAACTCGACATTCCCGCCACGCCGATCTACGGCATCGACGAACTGATCGATCATCCGCATCTGAAGGAAGTCGGCCTGTTCGAAAACGACACGCATCCGACCGAAGGCCCGATCCGGTATGTCGCGCCGCCGACCCGGTTTTCCGCCACGCCGGCGCGCGTGCGCTACCAGGCGCCCCTGCTCGGGCAGCATTCCAGCGAAGTCCTGCGCGAACTCGGCTACGACGAGCAGGCGATCGAAAGCCTGAAGGAGCGTGGCGTCGTCAAACAGAAAAACGTGCCGTAACCGCCAGCACGATCAATCATGCAAGGAGAACGACAATGGCAGCATTTCTGAACTACGAAAAATCGGGTGCGATCGTCACGCTGACGATGAACCGCCCGGACATCCGCAACGCCTTGTCGAGCGCGGAGGCGATCAATGAATTCGCCGAGGCATGCGATGCCATCACCAAGGATCTTTCGGTCCGGGCAGTCATCGTCACCGGCGCCGACCCGGCATTTTCATCCGGCGGCAATGTCAAAACAATGCGCGAGAACGTCGGGCGCAGCGTCGAACCGGCGATGATCCGCTATTCCTACAAGAACGGCATCCAGCGCATACCGCTGGCGCTCTACAACCTCGAAGTGCCGACGATCGCGGCTGTCAATGGACCCGCCGTCGGCGCAGGCAACGATCTCGCATGCATGTGCGACATCCGCATTGCTTCCGAGCGGGCCACTTTTGCGGAAAGTTTCATCAAGCTCGGCATCGTCCCCGGCGACGGCGGCGCATGGCTGCTGCCCCGCGCGGTCGGCATGTCGAAGGCAAGCGAAATGGCATTCACCGGCGCGCCCATCACGGCGGAAGACGCGCTGGCCTGCGGACTGGTATCGCAGGTGGTGCCGCATGAGCAGCTCATGGAAAAGGCGCAGGAAATCGCCCGCAAGATCGCGGCGAATCCGGGGCATGCGCTGCGCATGACCAAGCGCCTGATGCGGGAAGGACAGCATACCCGTCTGGAAACGCTGCTTGAGATGTCGGCCAGCTTCCAGGCGCTCGCCCACCACACGCGGCAGCACGAGGAAGCGGTCAATGCATTCATCGAGAAACGTCCGCCGAACTTTACGGATGAATAGCAGCATCAATAAGCGCAAGCAGTTTTCACATCAATGCCGTCGTCCCCGTGAAGACGGGGACTACGGGATGCACCGCATTACGCATGCAATGCATCCCTGCCTGCAAAACTTTTCCGGGGAATGACAGGAACGCCGTGGCGCACAGCAATGAAATAAGTTATCAAAAAAAGGCCATGCATGGCAGCCACGCTCGATACTGAATCCCTCGCCATGCCGCCTTTGTGGATGATCAGCCTGCTGCCTGCGCTCGGGCTGTTCGCCTCCGCCGTGCATCTGCCGTCGATTCCTGCCATGGCGTCGGCGTTCAGTGTCACACCCGACCTGATGCAATACACCGTGACGGTCTATCTCGGCGCGATGGCGGCGTTTTCGCTCGTTGTCGGCCCGTTGAGCGACCGCCTCGGCAGGCGCCCGGTGGCGCTCCTCATGCTGGCCGTCTTCCTGATCGGCAGCGTCGCCGCGCTGTTCTCGGCAACGGTGCCGATGCTGCTGGCGGCGCGGCTCCTGCAAGGCATCGGCGCGAGCGGCGGACTGGTGCTATCGCGCTCGATGGTCAAGGATGCCCTGAACGGCCAGATGGCGGCGAAGGCGGCGGCCCAGGTATCGATGGCGGTCGCCGTCGCCCCGATGCTCGCTCCTCTTTTCGGCGGCTACATCCAGGAGCTGTTCGGCTGGCGCGCAAATTTCGTGGTGGTGGCATTGTTCGCGGTGGCACTGCTCGCGCTCGCGACGCGGCGGCTCGTCGAAACCCTCCCCGGCCATAAGCGCTTCGTCAGCAGCCACTGGTCGATGCTGGTCAACTATGTCGGCCTGCTCGGCATGCGCAAATTTCACGTCCACACGCTGCCCGTCATGTGCGGCGCGGTCGGGCTCTTCACCTACCAGACCGGCGCGCCGGTGCTGCTCATCGGACACATGGATGTCAGTCCCGCCGACTATGGGGTGTTTGCCGCGATGCCGGCACTCGGTTTCATGATGGGCACCTTCACCACCACCCGTATCGCGCTCCATACGAAAGCGGAAACACTGATCGAGGCCGGCTGCGTGTTGTTTATCGCGTCGGGCATGCTGATCGTCGGCCTGTCGCTGTGGACATCCCCCGGCCCATGGTCAGTGGCCATTCCGATGGTGCTGTTCGGCGCGGGGAATGGCCTATTGATGCCGACCGCCACGATTGGCGGCCTGAGCGCCGCGCCGCTGCTGGTCGGCTCGGCGGCGGCGCTGATCAGTTGCCTGCGCATGGGCGCCGGTTCGGCAGGCAGCTACATCATCACCAAGCTGCCGCCTGATTCCGTCACGGCGCTTGGGAGCCTGGTGTTTGCAGCCGGAATCATGGCATTGCTGTCCTGGGTCTATCTTGGCCGCGGCAAGAGGTGAAAGCGCTTGTGGTGCAATTAGGGGTCAAAATTAACCGCTTTTCAAGACGCCGCCGGTTCCACCCCGGCTTGCGCCGATTGCACCGTCCTCGGCCTTTGCGTCGCAAAATCGACAGGCACTTCTGCCGCGTTCCTGCCCGTCATTTGCAACTGGCTCAACAGCTCACCCGCTTCCGCCGCACCGAGCATCTCACGTCCATGCTTCAGTCCGATGTCGAGCACGCGGTCGAAGGCTTCCCATTCCAGCATGCCGACGCGCGAGACGTCGGGATTGAATTGCAGGTCGACCAGTTCGCGCATGCGCTTGTCATGCGCCATGCTGGCCATGGCCGCGACGTTGAACACCACCGTCGGCAGTGATGGAATGCCGCGGAAGCGCTGCGTCTTGCGGCCGCGGGTGAGGCGGTCGAGCAGCAGGCTTTCGGCACTCGGCATCTGGGGAAATTCCAGCGGACGGTACCGGTCGCGGCGCAGGTCGACGCCGATGACTTTCGCGGCGCCCAGTTCGCGCATGATGTCGACCGGATAGTTGTTGAAGGTGCCGCCGTCGGTGAGCAGGTCGCCCTTCCACAGCACCGGCGGCAGCGCTGCCGGGATCGACACGCTGGCGGTGAGCATCAGTGCCAGCGGCCCCTTGTGCAGGATGTCGGCGCGGGCACGCGAATAATTGGAGGCGATGCAGAAGAACGGTTTCCAGAGGTCTTCGATGCCGCCCTCGCCGCCCATCACATCGATGACCGCGTCGCGGATGACACGCTGCAGGCGGCGGCCACGCATCACCGACATCAGCGGCAACCAGTTGAAATCCCCGGTTGGATTTTTGGAGAAGGACTTGCGCGCCAGGGCCTGGACCTGCGACGACGGCAGGTCCATCGCGGCATAGGCGGCCATGACCGCGCCGATGCTCGTGCCACCGGCGTAGTCCCAGGTGATGCCCTGTTCTTCGAGCGCCTGCATGATGCCGAGCTGCGAGAAGCCGCGCGCGCCGCCGCCCGCCAGCACGAGGCCGACGGCGTTGCCGCTGAGGATGCGGGCGATACGTGCCCAGTCGCCGTCGGTATTGCGCCGCAGGTGGTAATGCGAGTGGCCGAGAGTATCGATGTGCGGACGCGCGTCGAGCCAGCGGGCGGTGCCGGACGGCGCGCGCCGCGAGGACGGATGCAGCAGGAGCAGGGTCTGGGTTGCCTGGCTGAGGTAGCTGCCGGGGGTGAGGTAGCGTTGTTCGATGTTGCCGGGCGTGGCGTCGCCGTCGGCGTCCGCCAGCAGCAGGATCTGGTCCGCATGCCGGATGCAGAGCCGCGTCCACGCGCTGTCGCCGTCATCCGCGACGAACACCTGCATCGCATGCGTCTGTTCCTGGGTGTCCAGCCACATCAGCAGCTTGCGGTGCAGTTCCTCCGACGATTCCCACCGTCCGTTCGCGAACTCGGCCGGCAGGGTCGTCGGATGATACAGCGCGACGCCGGTGGCGCCGCCGGGCCCATTCGTGGTGCGGGCGATGACGCTTTCGAGTTCCTTGCGCAGGCGGGTGCAGACCGATGTCACAAGGCCGGCTTCGCCGCTGAAGTCATGGATCGGCAGCACGCACAGGTTGACGATCTTGCGCTGCGTGACTTGCGGCTGGTTGCTGCGCGCCTGCCGCTCCAGCAGCTTGCGCGCCAGCGGCAGCGCAACCTTCGGCCAGGAGACCAGCACTTCCTCGAAATCTTCCGCCGCCAGGCGCACCAGCACGCAATCGCGAATGGCCTGGATGCTGGCGCGGCGCGGCGTGCCGCTGATGATGCCCATTTCACCGAGTGGATCGCCGCGCCCGAGTTCGCCGATGAGCGTCGAACCGCCCTCCTCCGAGGCGACATAGGCGCGCAGGCGACCGGAGAGAACGATGAACATGGAATCGGACGGATCGCCCTGGCGCATCAGTACATCGCCTGCCGAAAGCTCGACGGTCCGCAGGCGCGGCAGCAGCTTCGCCAGGTCTTCCTCGCAAAAGTCGCCGAACAGATCACGAAGCACGGACATCAGTAAATCGTGGAAATGGACGTCATCCATCAATTGCACGTGTTTCATGAAACTTGCTCTCCAAGGGAACGATATTTTTAATTTTTTTGCAGATCCGTCTGCGCGGCACCGGACTAAGGGCGCATGAAAACATGATTCTGAAACGTTGAATAGGCGCAACATTTCAAAGTACCAAAAGATAGCACCCAAAGGAGCACCAGGCAATAACAGGCATTTATGCGTGGAATAGCCTCACTTTGGCGTATTTTTAGCGTTTTTGCCCTATATAATTCGAACACTTTTCGATTCCTTTTGGAAACGGAAAGCGGTGAACCAATTAGGCTAGGCAAGCATAAAAACAACAGGGCGCGACCACGCCCATTGCCGGCTCTGTCACCTGAAGCGGTTTAAAAATGTGCAGGGAAGTCCGGGATTCCCCCTTGCACGTTGCGGAAAACTGCTCTGGCGACATCGCGGCAGCATTAACCTGGGACAGGGGAAGTCACGTGGCAAAATTCAAGAGGAAGCTCGCGCTGGCGGCAGCATTGCAATTGCCGGTGTGGGTACAGGCGGCGGTGCCGCCGGGATCGAGCGCCGAAATTCTGGATGTGCAAGGCAAGGGGGAACAGCGCCAGGATGCGCGTGCCGCATGGACCGCCGCGCAGATCCGGCAGGCGCTGGCAGCCGGCGCATTCGTCCGCACCGCCACGGCATCGAAGATGGCCCTGCTGTTCGCCGACCAGACGCAAATCCGCCTGCATGAAAACTCCGTCTTGCAGATCAAGGGCGTGGCAACGCCTGCGCAACCTGTCACAACGCTGACCCTGTCGGTCGGCCGCGCCTGGATGCAGAGCAAGCGCACCTCCGACAGCCGGCTGAACCTCGAATCCCCCGCCGCCACTGCGGCGATCCGCGGTACGGACTGGGAACTCGATGTCGACCCGGCCGGCAAGACCATGCTGACGGTGCTGTCCGGGACGGTAGACTTCTTCAATGCGCAGGGCAGCGTCACCGTCGCGAAGAATGAAGCTGCCATTGCCGAAGTGGGCAAGGCGCCGGTGAAGATCCTGTTGAGCAATCCGCGCGACCGCGTGCAATGGGTGAACGCCCTTACCGCTGATCCGTTGCGTCATATCCGCTCCGCCGAGCTGCCTGCGCGGCTGGCCCCGGCAAGGGATGCGCTGGCAAAAGGCGACCTCGCCAGAGCCGAATCCGCGCTCGCCAATGCACCCGAACGGTCTTGGCCCGTCATCCTCCTTGCCGCCGGTCGCATCCTGTCCGGCGACCTGAACGGCGCACGCACGCAATTGAATGGCCTGATTGCGCAGGAAAGCGATGTGCCGGTCGCAGCTTATCTGCTGCTGTCCGACATCGGCATGGTGACCGGCGACATGGACGGCGCCGCGGCAGTGCTGCAGAAGGGCCTGCAACGCTCGCCCGGCAACGCCGACCTGCTCTCCCAACTGGCACGCGTGCAGCTTCTGAGTGATCGGGTGGAGGAAAGCGAACGCACGCTGGCGCAGGCACGGGACGCCGACAACGTCAACCTGCATCTTGCGCGTGGCGAACTCGCACGGCGCAAGGGCGACGCCGCAGGCACGCTCGACGCCTACGCACAGGCAAAGCGGCTCGCACCGAACGACGACCGCGGCTGGTTCGGCCTCGGCAGCGCGCATACCGAGCGCGAGGACACCACGCCCGCCCGCGACAACCTGACGAAAGCCTTGGAACTGAATCCAGGCGGTGCCGGCTATCGTGGCGAGCTCGGCATGCTCGATACCTTCATCAACCGCTTCGCCGATGCCGAGATGACGCTCGCCGACGCGTTGTCGCAGAACCCGGCCGATTACCTTGCACTCACCGCGCAGGGACTGCTGCGGCTGAAGCAGGGGCAACCCGAAGCGGCGCTCGGCGCCTTCCTGCGGGCCGGCGTCATGGAACCCCGCTATGCGCGCGCAAAGACTTATACGGCGGTTGCCTACTATCAGCTCGGCCGCCGGCAGGACGCCATATCGACCCTGCTGCAGGCGAGCGAACTGGACGACAAGGACCCGGTGCCCTACATGCTGCTGTCGCAGATCTACACCGACCTGTCGCGGCCCGGCGACGCCGTGCAGGCGTCGCGTGACGCGGTCAAACGCCTGCCCTACCTGAAATCGCTCAATCAGCTCGCCAACGACCAAAAGGGCAGCGCCAACCTCGGCAGCTCGCTGGCCTATTTCGGACTGGAGGACTGGGCGCTGGAGATCGCGCAGCAAAGTTATTACCCATACTGGGGCGGCAGCCACCTGTTCCTCGCCGACCGCTATGCGGGCGAGTTCAACAAGAACTCGAAACTCTTCCAGGGCTTCCTGACCGATCCGCTCGCGTTTGGCGCCAGCAATCGCTTCTCGTCGCTGCTGCAGCGTTCCGGAAACTATGGCGCCGCCGATGTGGTGTACGACAAGGAATTCGCACGCCTTGCCGCGCCGTCGCTGACGGTCAACGGGCTGAACAATTCGGTGGTGCCGGTGGCGTATTTCCTGCAGCATCAGCGGGCCATCGGACATCAGATGCCGATCCCGGTCGGCGCGCCTGATCTGCCCAAAATGGTCATCGACGGAGACGCCTTCGACGTGCGCGGAAACGTCACGACGGCCGGTCTCGGCACCAAGGTGACCGATAACCTCGGACTGTTCGTCTATCACAACGATTTTGATGCCAAGCTTCGTGGCCGCAACAATCTGTTCGAAGTGGAAGGTGAAGGCCTGACCAGTACCGCCGACTACACGACGCGCCAGAATGCTGCCGGATTGTCATATCGGTGGTCGCCGACGTCCCAGACCTGGTTCATGGCCGGCAGTGCGAAGGAAAAAATGCGGTTTTCCAACTTGCCGACCCTGTTCGTTCAAAACGGCCTGGTCGGCTTGCTGGGACTCACGGGCGCTCCGGATAAAAAGTTCAACGACATCCAGCTTCGGCATACCGCCGACATCAGTGCGAGTACGCGGATATCCGTCGGACTGGAGCATGTAAAGGAATCGCAATACAACGAAGTCGCCGCAGAGGGTGTCATTGCAGGCGCTTTCCCGGAGGATCCCGACACACTGTTCGAGGACCTGATGGCCTTCGGTGGTTCGAATCGCATCGACCGCCGCTTCTCGGCCCTGACGCTTTCCGCACAACACGCGCCGTCGAAGCAGGTCGCATTCGATGGCGCACTGGTGTTCAACCGTGTCCGCGAAAAGGTTGACGGAAGCACCCGGATTCTTACGCTGCTGACCGAAGTGGATGAAACCATCGCCGAGAGCAAGGATGAAACCCGCAACCGCGTCACCCCGCGCCTCGGCATGACGCTGCGCCCCAACGATGACGTCATCGTGCGGGCCGCTTACCAGGACTGGCTGCGGCCTTCCAGCGTCGGCACATTGAACAACGTCGAAACCGCCGGCATTCCCGTCGAGGACCGCCTTGTGCAGGCCGGCGGCCGGATGAAGCGCAGTGTCGCGCAGGTGGGCTGGACAGCGAACGATCGCACCTTCCTCACCTTCAAGGCCGATCATGCACGGGTCAACAATCCCGGCACATTGGGTGTCGACCTGCGCACGCCGAGCCTGCCTTTCCTCGAACAGCTGCGCAATGCCCAGACCCTGAACCTGTCGACCGTCGATGTCCTGGAAGAATCACCGGACTTCGAACGCGGCACGCTGCGCAGCTTTTCCGCCGGCATCAACCGCGTGTTCCGGCAGGACTGGTCGGGTTACCTGAAATACCATCACCAGCATACGTCCAGTTCCTACGACAGCAGCGACGAACCATCCGGGCAGGTGACCGGCAAGCGCATTCCATTCGTGCCGCGTCATACCTTCGTCGTCGGCACTACCTGGGCCGGTCCCAACAGGCTCTACCTGAGCGGACGCATGGTCTACCGTTCCGAGCGCTTCGAGGAACAGCAGAACCTCACCGCCCTGCCGGCAAGCTGGAGCGGTGACCTGCTCGGCATGTGGGAATCTCCCGAAAAGCGCTGGATGGTCGGCTTTGCCGCGCTGAACCTGTTCGGCAAAAAATCGCCCCGCCGGACCGAGCGGTACACGATCGATGTGCGATACCGGTTCTGATCGCACGGCCGCCGCATGAAGAAGCACGGTCTTCAGTTCGCCGCCGGGCTGCTTGCCGTGCTGCTGGTCTGGGCCCTGTCGCTCGGCCGCCCCTGGCACGCGATGGAGTTCAAGACCTTCGACTTCTATACCTCGCTCACCGCGCCGCGCGTCGCGCCGGTGCCGGTCGTCATCCTCGCGATCGACGAGCCGACATTCCAGGAACTGCAGACGCAGTGGCCTTTCCCGCGGCGTTTTCATGCAAGAGTGATCGAACGGGTGCTCGCCGACGGCGCGGCGGCGATCGGTTTCGACGTCGTGTTCGCTGAACCATCGAACAGGAAAGACGACGAGGCGCTGGCGAATGCGATCGCCGGGTCCGGCAAGGTGGTGCTCGCCGCATCGAGGGAAATGGTCGAGAGCGGCAATGCGACCATATGGACCGATGTGCGGCCGATACAGCCGCTCCTCGACGCCGGGGCGATCGCCGGATTTGCAGGCGTCGTGCCGGATGACGATTTCGTTGTGCGCTGGCATGAGTGGCGCGACGACGGCTTTGCATCCCGCCTCGCGGCGCTCGGCGCCCTGCATGCGGGACGCCTGCTTCCCCCGAACGCCGGCACGGCGCGCATGATCGAATACGCGGGTCCGCGCGGCACCTTTGATACCCTTTCCTACTACCAGGCGCTGGTACCGGGTCTGCTCCCGCCCGGCTTTTTCAAGGACAAGATCGTGCTGGTCGGCCGCTCGGTGCGCACGGCGAGCGAGCTGCGGAACTCGCAGGTCGATATGTTCAATTCGCCCTTCGCGGTCATCGACGCCGGTGACCGGCTCTTCCCCGGTGTCGAGGTGCAGGCGAACCTGTTGAGCAACCAGATCACCGGCGGCGGATTGCAGCCGGTTCCCGATGGACCGGTGATTGTCATCACCCTGCTGCTGGTGCTCCTGCTGCTGTACAGCGTCTCGAATGCGCATCCCGCCACGACGGCCGCGCTCGCATTGGCAATGATCGCATCGGTGATCGTGGTGTCCCTGCTGCTGTTCGTCCATGAGAAGCGCTGGCTGCCGCCCCTGTTCCCGGTTGCCGCGATCATCGCTGCCTATGGCATTTCCGGCCTGATGAGCTATGCGCTGGCGCGCAGGCGCGCGATGCAGATCAGGACGATGTTCTCGCAATACGTGCCGTCGCAGGTGGTAGCGAAACTGGTCGAACAGCCGGAGATGCTGCGGCTTGGCGGCGAGGTGCGCGAAGTGACCCTGATGTTCACCGATCTGGCGAACTTCACCACGATGTCCGAGCAGCTGAGCGCGGAACAGACCGTCGAAGTCCTGACCGAGTATTTCAACGCCATGACGCCGATCATCCATCGCGACGGCGGCACGGTGGACAAATTCATCGGCGACGCCATCATGGCTTTTTGGGGTGCGCCGCTGGCCGACGACGCCCATGCACAGCATGCGGTCGACGCGGCGGTCGATATGCTGGCCGCAATGGACGATTTGATGCAGCGCCTGCGCGCCCGTGGCCTGCCCGAGATCGCGATGCGCATCGGCATTCATACCGGCAAGGTGGTGGTCGGCAATGTCGGATCGGAATCGCGCTTTTCCTATACGGCCATCGGCGACGCGGTCAACCTCGCGGCACGCCTGGAAGGCGCGAACAAGGCCTTTGGCTCGTCCATCCTGATTTCCGAAGAGACGGTGTCCCGCCTGTCCGACCGTCACCGCCTGCGCCATCTGGATGTCGTCATCGTCAAGGGCAAGACAGAACCGGTCGGCGTGTTCACGCCGTGCGAGGATGCCGCCCTGTGTGAATTGAGTGCGCGGGCGCTGGAAGCTTTCCGTTCGAGGCGGTGGAAAGAAAGCGTCAGCGCCTTCGAGCAGATACTCGCACGCAAGCCCGGCGACGCCGCTGCCACACGCCTGCTGGAACGTGTTGCCGTAGCGGCCGCCCACGCGGACACGCTGGGTGCGCAATGGAACGGCGCGATATCGCTGGACAAGTTCTGAGGGCGGCGCCGCGCTTCACCGACGCGGCATGATCTGCGCGCTCGTGCTGGCCGATGCCACCCCGCCCGCCGCCTCGGCTGCGATGCCCCTGAAGTCGTCCCATGATCCGAAGATATGATCATTCAGGTAGGACTGCCACTGCTCCGGCATGATGGAAGAATGCTGCTCCATCGCTTTCGCAAAGGCCGCGCGAAAGGCCTCCCGTTCATTCGTTTCAGCCTGCAACGCCGGCTTTACTTCGTTGTAGATGCGCGTCGCCTCCGGCAGCAGCACGTCGCTCAGTTCGGCATTCGACAGCATGGGCGCGGAGATGACGATCTCCGGATGCGCCTGCGCATAGTCCGACAGCGGCATGCCAACCAGCTGGAACACTTCTTCGATCATCCGCGTATCGCACCACCGGTTCGCTTCGCCCAGGCGTTGCATCAGTTGCGTGATGCCGTTGGCCTGCGCTTGCGGCCGATCCGCCTCGGGCGTGTCGTCCCATTGCTTTTCCATTGCCAGATATACGTAGGACAGCACATGACCGGCGGATCGCTGAAAATCATTGTAAAAATCCTGCCGGGTGCCCAGGCCGCTGGCGAACATGCGGTCGGCCGTTTTCCTTGCTTTTTCCAGCGCCGGCGGCTCTGCCCCATGTTGCGAGAGGGCTTGCGCCAGCCGTTGCCCGATCTGGCGCATTTCGGCACGCTGTGCCTCGACATCGCCTGCCAAATGCTGCGGAAGCTGGGTCGCAAGCTTGGCCAGGCGGCGGGCGATATTCGCGGTCAACCCGGGCATGTGCACGCTCATGTCGGCGTCGGCAGCCGCCCGCAGGGCATTCTCCAGGTCAGCCTCCTGTGGCAGGCCAGGCAGAAGGAAGGTCGGGGCGTCCAGCCCTTGGCGGCGCCGGGTTTGCACTGCATCGTGAATGCGGCGAATCTCATCCGGCGGCAGCGGATTATTTCTGAGAAATATTTCCGTGTCGCTCGACAAGTCCAGCAACATGTCCGGAACCGTGGTGAACCGGTTATTGGAGAGATCGAGACGATTTAGATGGCGCAGATTGCGGATGCTGTCCGGCAACGCGCTGATTTGATTATGGCTCAGGTCAAGCGTTTTCAACGCCTTCAATCCACCCAACTCTGCAGACAACACGCTGATCTGATTATCGCGTAGATAAAGCGCTTTCAACGCATTAAATCCACCCAATACCGCAGGGAACACGCTGATCTGATTGGCGCTCAGGTCAAGCGAGGTCAACGCCTTTAATTCACTAACCTCCGCAGGCAACTCGCTGATCTTATTATTGCTTAGATAAAGCGCTTTCAACTCCTCCAATCCACCCAACGCCGCAGGCAACACGCTGATCTGATTAGCGCTCAGGTCAAGCGAGGTCAACTCCTTCAATTCACCCAACGCCGCAGGCAACTCGCTGATCTGGTTGTGGCCTAATCTGAGCCTTGTCAGTTTCGTCATTTCAAACAACTCGGCGGGCAGCTCTTTAAGCTGCTTGCCGACTAGATCAAGATAGTCCGGGATCCTGTTAGCCCAGTCAGGACGTCGCGTGTTCATATACTGACGGGCCGAGCCGGCCTTGCTTGACCCCACCTGTTCAGAATGATCGGCACCGGTTGCCTGATTCTGTTGGCGCGGCCGGGTATCGTCCGCCATGGGCTGGAAACCGGAGAACTGGTTATTTCTGATCGGTTGCATGACTCGGCCTTTTGAGTATGGGGTGCATCGCAGGGCTGCCTGCCATCGATGGCAATGACTGTCGGCAGATTGCCAATCAGCATGAGTAGTCCTTGGGGACAAAAAGTTCCGACGGCCAATTTCAGGCAGCCAGATCGATACGCCCGGCGCGTCGGCGGGACCGAACGTCTTCGTTGGTCTCGCGACAAACAAGGTAAACTTCGCTCCACAGTTTTCGCAATTCGCGAAAAGGACACTCCTGCGAGCAATCCATGCCTGAACCATCCTTCCCCTTGTTTTCCGAGCTGGGCCTGAGCGAACCGCTGTTGCGGGTGCTCAACGAACTCGGCTATGAATCGCCGTCGCCGATCCAGGCAGCCACCATTCCGATCCTGATGGGCAACCGCGACGTGCTTGGGCAGGCGCAGACCGGTACAGGCAAGACCGCAGCCTTTGCGCTACCGGTTCTTGGCCGCATCGATATCCGGCAAAGCACACCGCAAGCCCTGGTACTGGCGCCGACGCGCGAACTCGCTATCCAGGTGGCGGAAGCGTTTCAGCGTTATGCGACTTACATTCCCGGCTTTCATGTGCTGCCGATCTACGGCGGCCAGAGTTACGGCCCGCAATTGAGCGCGCTGCGGCGCGGCGTGCATGTCATCGTCGGCACGCCGGGCCGCGTGATCGACCACCTGGAAAAGGGTTCGCTCGATCTGTCGAAAATCAAAACGCTGGTGCTCGATGAAGCCGATGAAATGCTGCGCATGGGTTTCATCGACGATGTCGAAACCATCCTGCAAAAAACGCCGGCATCGCGCCAGACCGCGCTGTTCTCCGCGACCATGCCGTCCGCGATCAAGCGTATCGCCCAGACGTATCTGCGCAATCCCGCCGAAGTCACCATCGCCGCCAAGACGGGCACCGCCGACAACATCCGCCAGCGCTATTGGGTGGTCAGCGGCATGCACAAGCTTGATGCGCTGACCCGCATCCTGGAAGCCGAATCCTTCGACGGCATGATCATCTTCGCCCGCACCAAGCTGGGCACCGAGGAACTGGCAGGCAAGTTGCAGGCGCGCGGGTTTTCCGCCGCGGCCATCAACGGCGACATCGTGCAGCAGCAGCGCGAGCGCACCATCCAGCAGCTGAAGGACGGCAAGATCGATATCCTGGTCGCCACCGATGTGGCGGCACGCGGCCTCGACGTGGAGCGCATCAGCCATGTGATCAACTACGACGTGCCGCACGATCCGGAAAGCTATACGCACCGCATCGGCCGCACCGGGCGTGCAGGCCGCAGCGGCGAAGCGATCCTGTTCATCTCGCCGCGCGAAAAAAATCTGCTCAAGGCCATCGAGCGGGCCACCCGCCAGCCGATATCGATGCTGGAATTGCCCACCATCCAGGCGGTCAACGACGTGCGGATCGCGAAGTTCAAGGATCAGATCAGCGATGCCCTCACCTCCGGCGGCCTGGATGTGTTCCAGTCGCTGATCGAGGACTATGAGCGCGAACACAATGTTCCTGCCGTCGAGATCGCCGCCGCCCTGGCCAAGCTTGCACGCGGCGATGTGCCGCTGCTGCTGGAGAAGAATAAGCGCGAACCGCAGGCCGAACGCTCCTGGTCGGATGACCGGCCGGCACCGGCCGGCCGGGCTGAACGGGCCGAGCGCCCGGCTGCCTCCCGCAAGGAACGCGTGACGCGCCAGCCGGATGCCGGGATGCAGACCTTCCGTATCGAGGTCGGCCATGTCCATGGCGTCAAGCCGGGCAATGTCGTCGGCGCCATCGCGAATGAAGCGGGACTGGATTCCAAGTACATCGGCCGGATCGAGATCTATGATGACTACAGCACCGTCGACCTCCCGGACAGCATGCCGGACGAACTTCTCCATCAGCTCAAGTCGGTGTGGGTGGCCGGGCGGCAACTGCATATCACCCGCGATGGCGACCCTTCGATGACCGAAGAAAAACGGCCGTCCGGCAAGGCGCATGCAGCACATGGCCGGACCGGTGACGACGGCGCCAGCCATGGGGAAAAGGTCGCACGCAAGGACAAGGCGGACCGGAAGGCGGATGTGGGCATGCAACCCTACCGCATCGAAGTCGGCCATGCGCATGGCGTCAAGCCCGCCAACATCGTGGGCGCGATCGCCAATGAGGCGGGACTCGACGCCAAACATATCGGCCGCATCGAAATCTTTGATGATTACAGTCTGCTTGACCTGCCTGAAGGCATGCCGAAGGAAGTATTCGATCAGCTGCAAACAGTCGTCGTTGCCGGACAGCAGTTACGCCTCTCAAGCGCCGGCGGCCGGGCATCGGCGGATCGAAAATCCACCGGGGACAACGCCCCGTTTTCGACGCCGAAGAAAGGTGGCGACCGGAGGGTGAGCGAGAAGAACTTCAAAGATAAATCAGCACCCAAAACCAATCGCGATTTCGGCGGCCGGGGTAAGGATGCTGCAAAGCCCACCCCTAAAGCGCAAAGGAAGGGCGGAAAATTTTCCTGAATAGAATCGGATGGATACAATCAGGAAACCATTTCGATGCCGGCGTTTCTGCTTTCATGCGCATACCGGAGTTGCTGGCCCGGGTTCGGTCACGACGGAAGAGCAATGGGTACTTAGATACGGAACTTAGATTCGACTTGCATTTCTGATCTTAACCTCCGGTTGCATCTTCTGAACGGCCGGTCATCCACCGTGATGGCGACGACTCTATTAATCCAATTCAATCACGCAGGATAATCCATGGCTGATGGTGCACAGATGGCGGTATTCAAGAGAAACAACGTGAAAGTGTCAGGCAAGGGTACGCAGACCATGCTGTTCGCACACGGCTTCGGCTGCGATCACAACATGTGGCGGTATGTCGCTCCGGCTTTCGAGAATGAATACCGGGTCGTTGTATTCGACAATGTCGGCGCAGGCGGGTCCGACCTGTCGCAATTCGATCCGGCAAAATACGATACCTTGCACGGTTATGCGCGCGACATCATCGAGATACTGCGCGCGACGGAAAGCACCGGCGCGATCTTCGTCGGCCATTCCGTGAGTGCCATGATCGGCGTGCTGGCCGCCATCGAAGCGCCGGAACTGTTCGACAAGCTGGTGCTCGTCGGACCTTCCGCCAGCTATATCAATGATGGCGACTATATCGGCGGCTTCGAGCGAAGCGATATTGATCAGATGCTCGAATTCCTCGATACCAATTACCTCGGCTGGTCGAACGCCATGGCCCCGGCCATCATGGGCAATCCCGGCCAGCCTGCGCTGGCGGGCGAACTTGAAAACAGCTTCTGCCGGACCGACCCGGTGATCGCCGGGCATTTCGCCCGCACGACGTTTCTGTCCGACCTGCGGGACGAGCTGCCCAAACTGCAGGTGCCGTCCCTGATCATGCAATGCTCCGACGATGTCATCGCACCGGAGGCGGTGGGACGTCATATGCATGCGCAACTGCGGAACAGCAGTTTCGTGCAGTTGAAGGCCACCGGGCATTGTCCCAACCTGAGCGCCCCGGAAGAAACCATCGCCGAAATCAAGAAATATCTTCAGCAGCAATGACGCTCATGCCGGTTCCTGGAAAAAATCCGTCGCCTGCCAGCCCCTTCGAAGAAGACATCAACGAACTTTACGAGGAGGCGCCATGCGGATATTTGTCGACGGCTCCTGACGGCACGATCATCAAGGTCAATGCGACGTTCCTGGAATGGACCGGATACAGCCGCGACGCGCTGCTGGGTAAAAGACGTTTTCAGGAACTGCTGCCGGTGGCCGGCAGGGTTTTCTACGACACGCATTTCGGTCCGTTGCTGCTCATGCAGGGCTTCGTCAAGGAACTGGCATTCGAGCTGCTGAGTGCCAACGGGCAGCGTATTCCCATACTGCTCAATTCCAAGCTCAAGCGCGACAGCGCCGGCACCCCTCTGCTGATCAGAACCACCCTTCTGGATGCCCGCGGCAGGCGCAGCTATGAAGAGGAATTGCGCCTGGCGAAGAAGAAGGCCGAGGATGCGGAACTGGCGTTCAAGCGCCTGAATGAAATCCTGGAGGTGCGCATCACCGAGCGCACCCTTGAACGCGACCGGATCTGGCGCACCTCGCAGGACATCCTGGCGGTCGCGTCGGTGCAGGGTTATTTTCTATCCTGCAATCCGGCATTCACGAACATCATGGGCTGGACCGAGCAGGACATGCAGGCGATGCCTTTCACAGCGCTCGCCCATCCGGAGCACGCATATGAGATGGCGCAGGTCATGGCGCAACTGGCGGCCGGGCAACCGGTCAGCCGTTATGACGTCCGCAGCCGGCACAAGGATGGCACCTACCGCTGGCTATCCTGGACCGCAACCCCTGAGGCGCAATTGCTCTACCTGGTCGGACGCGACGTGACGAACGAGCGATTGCAGATGGAAGCATTGCGGCAGACCGAAGAAGCACTGCGGCAGGCACAAAAGATGGAGGCCATCGGGCAACTTACCGGCGGTATCGCGCACGACTTCAACAACCTGCTGGCAGGCATCATGGGCAATCTCGACCTGATGCGTCTGCGCATCGGCCTCGGACAGACGGCGCACCTGGAACAGAATCTGGACGCCGCGATGTCATCGACAAAACGCGCCGCCGCATTGACCCATCGTCTCCTCGCCTTCGCCCGGCGGCAGACGCTCGTTCCCAAGCCGGTGGATGTGACCCTGCTGGTGCAATCGATGCTCGACATGATCAGGCGCACCGTCGGCCCGAACATCGACGTCGAGGCAAACGTCGACCAGGCGCTGTGGTGGACATTGTGCGACCGGCATCAGCTCGAGAACGCCCTGCTGAATCTGTCCATCAATGCCCGCGACGCCATGCCGGATGGCGGCCGCATCACCATCCGGACCAGGAATATGCCGATGCGGGAAGCAGAAGCCGTTCTCGGCTCGCATGTGCAGGCGGGCGACTACGTGCTGCTTAGCGTGACGGACACCGGTTCCGGCATGACGCCCGAGGTGCTCGAACATGCGTTCGAACCGTTCTTCACCACCAAACCTTTCGGCGAAGGCACCGGACTCGGGTTATCGATGATTCACGGCTTCATGAAACAGTCGGGCGGATACGTCACCATCGATTCCCGGATTGGCGTCGGAACGACCATCAAGCTTTACCTGCCGAGGCATGCGGCCGGCGAGACGGTGGCACCCGGCAGCATGGCGCCGGCTTTGCCTCAAGCGAAGGATAAGCGGATGACCATCCTGGTGGTCGACGATGAACCCGCGCTTCGCGACATGCTCACCGACATGCTGGAACATCTCGATTACGCTTCCCTTGCGGCGGCGGACGGACAGGAGGGCATGACGATGATCGAGGCCACGCCGCAGATCGACCTGCTCGTCACCGATATCGGCCTGCCGGGCGGCATGAATGGCCGCCAGCTTGCGAATGCGGCGCGTCGATCCCGCCCCGACCTCAAGGTGTTGTTCATCACCGGCTACGCCGAGCAATCGGTGATCGGCAAGGAAGCGCTTCCCCCGGGCATGGAAGTATTGGTGAAGCCATTCGCCATGGAAACGTTTTTCAACACGATCAACCGCATCATGGGCGACATGAACAAGCCATAGCAATTTCCCGATAACCGCAGATCATCGCCGCGACACGCGGGCGACATGCCGGTTGCGCGAAGGCGTCCCCATTCCGCAGTGCCGGGAAATAAATCGGCATCACTGCTAAGCTGCCTGTCTTGCCACGCACCTCATACCATTCTTTTGAACACGCCAGCCCCTGCCTGTCCTGCAAGAAATGAACGCCTGATCCTGCTGATCCTCGCCGGCATTCAGTTCACCCACATCCTCGACTTCATGATCATGATGCCGCTCGGCCCGCAGCTGATCCGCGTGCTGGCCATCGACACCAATCAGTTCGGCCTGCTGCTGTCGTCCTATACCTTCACCGCCGCCGCATCGGGATTGCTGGCCGCGACCTACATCGATCGCTTCGACCGCCGCAAGCTGATGCTGACGCTGTACACGCTGTTCATCATCGCCACGCTGTGCTGCGGCCTGGCGCCGAACTTCACCCTGCTGCTGGTGGCGCGTGCGCTGGCCGGCGCATTCGGCGGCATTCTCGGCGCGATGGTGCAGACCATGGTGGCCGACATCATTCCCTTCGAGCGGCGCGGCCAGGCGATGGGTACGGTGATGGCGGCCTTCGCGCTGTCGACGGTTGCCGGCGTACCGCTCGGCCTGCTGCTGGCCAACCATGTTCCGGCGCTCGGCTGGCGTGCGCCCTTCTTCTTCATCGTCGTGCTGGCATGCGTGTTCCTTGTCATCGGCTACCGGCAATTGCCGAGCCTGACTGCGCATCTCGGCCGTCCGCGGCAAGGAAATGTATTCGAGCAGATCTACGCCGTGGCGAAAGAGCCGAATCACGTGAAAGCGTTCTTGTTCGTTGGACTGATGATGATGGCCGGTTTTACCGTCATCCCGTATATCGCGCTCTACATGACGACCAATGTCGGCATGCCGGAAAGCTTCATCACCGTGGTGTACTTGTGCGGCGGCGCTGCGACCTTTTTCACGTCGCGCCTGATCGGCCGGCTGGCGGACAAGTACGGCAAGCTGCAGACCTTCCGCTGGGTGGCATGCGCCTCCTTCGTGCCGGTGCTGGTGACGACGCACCTGGTGCCGGTGCCGTGGTGGGTCGTGCTGATCAATTCGACGGTCTTTTTTATTTTGGTACCGGGCCGCATGGTGCCGGGCATGGCAATGATCACCGGCGCTGCCGCGCCGCAGGTGCGGGGGACGTTCATGAGCCTGTCATCGTCGGTGCAGATGATGGCCTCGGGACTGGCGACGCTGGTGGCGGGATTGATCATCCGGCAAGGCAGCACGGGGCAGGTGCTGCATTACGACCTGGTGGGTTATCTTGCCGTTGCCTGCGGATTGCTGAGCCTGCTGGTTGCCGGCAAGCTGAAGGTGGCGGCAAGCCCGCCACCCTGAAAGCGCTTGCCTGTTTTAAGAGCCGCCTACTTCGCCGGCTTGCGGCGGGTTTTTGCTGCCGCCGGCGCTTCCTCCTCCGGCTTGTCCTTGGGCGGCTCGGCTGCCTTGCCGTTGCCGGCTCCATTGTTCTTTACGGCAGCCGGCTTGTCGGCCGCCGCGGCCGCATTGTTCACTGCCTGCTTGAACTGGTCCTGCAGCATGTTCCACCATGCGGCGGCGTTCACCAGCGGTGCGGTCAGGCTGGCGGCATCGGCCTGGTCTTTTCCGGTGGGCTGCGGCGCGGACGATGCCTTCTGCGCCGCCTTGGCGCCCGATGCCGGCGCATCCGCCCCGGAGCCCTTGTGCTTGCCGTTCGCATGGCCGTTCTGGGCACCCTGCATGGATGCGCTCAGCGCATCGCCCATCGACTGCAGCGTCGCGATGGTGGCAGCCTGCACTTCCAGCGCCTGTATCGTGCCGCGCAACATGTTCATGTTCAGTTCCAGCCACGATTCAACCGCCTTCAGGTCGGAAATCTTCTTGCGGATTTCTTCCACCGACAAGGTCGGCATCACCATTCCCGGCATGCTCATGCCGGGAACATTCATGCTTGAAACATTCATCCCGGGCATGTTCATGCCGGGTATGCCCATGCTGCCCCACAGGTTTTTGACAAAATCAAGCGAGTCGGTCATTGCGCCCATTCCCGGGATGTTCGGCATGTCTGATTTCGGCATAACGCTCTCCTCATAAATAATTTGCAGCGTAGCAGATAACCCGGATTAGCAAAATGGTAAAGCCGCCGGGTTCGGCGCCAAACAAGCAACGATAGCGGCAGATCAAGCTTCTTTGCCGTCGCTGCGGCAACATCGCCGCGGCATCCGTTGCTACACTATGGGCATGGCAACGACGCATTTCTCCGTGGAGCAAGCGCAGGTACGCAGCCGCCGCTCCTGGCGGGCGTTCGTGCTGGTCGTCGCATCGCTGCTGCTGCACCTGATCGTCTTTCGCTGGGCCGATGGACGCATCGGACTGCCTGCATTCGATGCCAAAGAGGCACCGGTCATTACCACCCAGTTGCTCACGCCTCCACCCGCGCCGCTCGCCGCGGCAGCGCCACCGGCTCCCAAGTCCGGACACGCACCGGTGAAACGCCCCAAACCGCCACGCTCAGCCGCCAACCCCGCGCCGGCGGCCGTTACGCCACCGTTGTCGCCGCTGCAGGAGGCAACCACCGCTCCGGCGACAACGGCGGAGCCGCCGGCCGAACTGGCCCAGGCGCTCCCGGAAGAGTCGCCGCCCATTGCCGACATCAAGCTGCCGCTCGAACAGGAACCGCGCTACCCGGTGGCGCCGCTACCCTCGGCGGAACTCGAATACGATGTGGAGGCGCTGGTCAAAGGCGTTACCTACTACGGCAGCGGCATGATCAAATGGCATGCCGCCGGCGATGCATATCAGGTCACGGGAAAGGCAAAGGTGGCATTTTTCACCGTGCTTGACTTCCGGAGTGAAGGAGCGCTGGACGCATTCGGCGTCTCCCCGGTGATCTACGGCGAAAAGCCGCGCAACCGCGCGGAAACCAACACCCATTTCCACCGCGAACGCAACGAAATCACCTTCTCCGCATCGAGCGCATCCTATCCCCGCAAGGGCGGCGAGCAGGATCGCGCCAGCGTGATCTGGCAATTGGCCGCCATTGGCCGGGGCGATCCCGAACGATTCGCGCCCGATTCCGGGATTTCGTTATTCGTTGCCGGTACGCGCAATGCTGAAACCTGGCAGATGCGCATACTTGGCATGGAGGAAATCGATACCGATGCGGGACGATTCAAGGCCTGGCACGTGACCCGCATTCCGCAGCCCGGCTCATACGAACGCAAGCTCGATATCTGGCTGGCGCCCGAGCAGCAATGGTTTCCGGTGAAATTGCGTTATTCGGAAGCAAATGGAGACTATCTAGATATGTCGCTGTCTAATCTGTTGCTCACCAACCCATCCGTCAAAGATTGATGAAATATATTTCTTCGCGTCACATGATTCCCTTGATTGTTGCAGGCCTGTTCATGCATGGCGCCGTGGCGCAGACGACTGCTGCCGGTAACAAGGTCAGCCTGCCGCCGTCGGCGGAACTCCTGTACCACATCAACGCAAAGCAGCGCGGTATCGCCGTCGATGGCGATGCCACGGTACGGTGGATGCATGAAGGAAAGAAATTTGCGGTATCGAGCGAGGTCCGCGCGATGGTGATCGGAAAGATTCTCGAATCCCGCAGCGAAGGGCTGGTCGATACCGATGGCTTGTTGCCGGAAACCTTTACCGAGAAGCGCCTGCGGAAAGAAAAGATCACCACCTCGTTCGATCGTGAAGCCGGCCTGATCCGCTTTTCCAAATCGCAGGACACCCAGCCGATCGTCGGCGGGGAACAGGACCGCACCAGCGCCGTCTGGCAACTGGTCTCGATCGCACGCGGCGCGAATGCCAAGGTCAAACCGGGCACCGAATGGCGTTTCCCGGTTGCCGGCCAGAGCGATGCCGAACCATGGATTTTCAAGGTGGTGACGCAGGAAAAAATTAGTACCCAGGCCGGCGACCTGAATACCGTGCATATTTCCCGCGCCCCGCGGCCCGACTCGCGGGATCAGCAACTCGACATATGGCTTGCGCCGGCGATGGAATGGTATCCGGTGCGCCTGCGCTTCTCCGACGACAACGGGGATTTCATCGACCAGACGCTCAAGAAGATTAATCGAAGCGCTTCCTGACCCGTCGGGAAAGCGCCGCGGCGGCAGGCGCTAAAATGCGGGTTGTGCCCTGCCTTCCGGCAGCGCCGTAATCCTTCTGCCTATCAATCATGACACTCTCCAACAAGGCCCTGGTCCTGTTCAGCGGCGGCCAGGACTCCGCCACCTGCCTGGCCTGGGCACTGAGCCGCTATGCCAGGGTGGAAACCATCGGTTTCGACTACGGCCAGCGCCACGCGATCGAGCTTGCCGTGCGCCCGGCGCTTCTGCAGAAGACGCGCATGCTCTCCGCCGACTGGAACAACCGGCTGGGCGACGATCATCTGATCGACCTGTCGCTGATCGGCAAGATCTCCGATACGGCGCTGACCAGCGACGTCGCCATCGCCATGCAGGAAAACGGCTTGCCGAACACCTTCGTTCCCGGTCGCAATCTGCTGTTCCTGACGGTGGCGGCCACCGTGGCTTGCCGGCGGGGGCTCGACGTGCTGGTGGGCGGCATGTGCGAAACCGACTTCTCCGGCTATCCGGACTGCCGCGACGACACGATCAAGGCCTTGCAGGTGGCGTTGAACCTTGGCATGGCCACCAGGCTGAAGCTCGAAACGCCGCTGATGTGGATCGACAAGGCAGCCACTTGGCGGCTGGCGCAGGAGCTGGGCGGGCAGGCCCTGATCGACCTGATCCGCACCGAATCACACACCTGTTACCTTGGAGAACGGGGCACGCTGCATGACTGGGGCCTTGGTTGCGGCACTTGCCCCGCTTGCGCATTGCGCGCCCGCGGCTACCGGGAGTTTATCGGCGCATGATGCAGGCATGCAGGCGATCCGGCGTCCATGGGATTTTTAGTCGCGCAACGGATTAACCTGGATCGAAATAAAACCATGGCGATGGATTAAGATAGCGCTTTTGCAGCGCAACATAATAAAAAGGTGTCGCTTGGCGTCTCCCTCTTCCAAAAGCAGTTTGGCCACGTTGACCCTGGCCGCCATCGGCATCGTGTACGGCGACATCGGCACCAGCCCGCTGTACACGATGAAGGAAGTGTTCTCCACCGAACACGGCCTGCCGCTGACCGAAGCCAACCTGCTCGGCATCGTGTCCCTGATCCTCTGGGGCCTGGTCACCATCATCTCGCTGAAGTACGTCACGCTGGTGCTGCGCGCGGACAATCGCGGCGAAGGCGGCATCATGGCGCTGACCGCGCTGGCGATGTCGTCCGTTACCCAGCATTCCCGCTTCTACTATCCGGTCATGCTGATGGGGATGGTGGGCGCCGGGCTGTTTTACGGCGACGGCGTCATTACGCCCGCCATCTCGGTGCTGTCGGCGATCGAAGGGCTTGAAGTTGCGACGCCGGCTTTCGCACCCTATGTGGTGCCGCTGACACTGATGGTCCTGCTCGCGCTGTATGCGCTGCAGCACCGGGGTACGGCGGGAATCGGCAAGTGGTTCGGACCGATCGTGCTGGTGTGGTTCATCACGCTGGCGACCATGGGCATCATCAACATCGTGGCCAATCCCGCCATCCTGGCGGCCCTCAACCCGATCCATGCCTTCCGCTTCCTGATGCAGAACGGCTGGCTGGCCTTCTTCGCGCTGGGTGCGGTGGTGCTTGCGTTCACCGGTGCCGAAGCGCTCTATGCGGACATGGGACATTTCGGCAAACGGTCGGTCCGGCTTGCGTGGTTCAGCGTGGTCTTCCCGGCGCTCGGCCTGAATTATCTCGGCCAGGGCGCCCTGCTGCTGTCGACCCCGGCAGCGGTCTCCAATCCGTTCTTCAACCAGCTCGGTCCCTGGAGCATCTATCCCCTGGTGGTGCTGTCGACCATGGCGACGGTGATCGCATCGCAAGCCACCATCTCCGGCGCGTTCTCGGTCACCCAGCAGGCGATCTCCCTCGGCTTCCTGCCGCGCATGCGCGTGGTATATACCTCGGACCGTGAGATCGGCCAGATCTACATACCGCTGGTGAACTGGATACAACTGCTCGTGGTGGTGCTGGCGGTGATCGGCTTCGGCTCCTCGTCCAACCTGGCCTCCGCCTACGGCATTGCCGCCACCGCGACCATGCTGACGACCACCGTGCTGACATTCTTCGTGATCCGCTATCGATGGAAGTTCAACCTCCTGCTGTGCTTCGGTGCGACAGGCTTTTTCTTCATCATCGATGCCGCGCTGTTCTCGGCCACCAGTCTCAAGCTTCTCAGCGGCGGCTGGTTCCCGCTGGTCATCAGCGCGCTCATGGTGACCGTGATGCTGACCTGGAAGAACGGACGTGATCTGGTATTCCGGAATTTGCAGAAACACCTGATTCCGCTGGAGGATTTCCTGCAATCGCTGTTCGTCAGCCCGCCGCACCGGGTCGAAGGCACCGCGATATTTTTCCGCGCCGAAGGCGACGGCGTCCCGCATGCGATGCTGCACAACCTGCTGCACAACAAGGTGCTGCATGAGCGCACCATCTTCCTCACCGTATATTCGACCGACATTCCGACGGTACCGGCGACGGAACGCGTCAAGGTGATTCCGCTCGGCCAGGAGTGCTATCAGGTCAACGTGTATTACGGCTTCAAGGATGAGCGCAATATTCCTCTGGCATTGGAAATGTGCGCCGCCTCCGGACTCGAACTGAACCTGATGGAAACCTCGTTCTTCATCGCGCGTCAGACGGTGATTGCTACCGTGGGCGAAGACATGGCCTTGTGGCGGGAGGCGCTGTACGCGTCGATGGCGCGCAATGCACGCGACGCCGCCGACTATTTCCGCATCCCGCCCAACCGGGTGATCGAAGTCGGTACGCAGATCGAGATATAGCGCCGGGCATTCAGCCGAAGCGCGACAGCAGCGACAGGGCATTCGGCACGGCATGACCCTCAGCGGTGTTATCGAAGATGCACCAGACACGCCGTCCTGATTGCAGCTTCCGTGCGATATCGGCATGCAACTGGTCGAGATACGCATCGGAATACGGCGAATAGTACATGTGCGGTGAACCGTGCAGGCGGATATAGACCATACCCGCACCGGTATCCGGCGGCGGCGCCTCGACGGCCTGCGGATCCGCGATAACGTAAGAGACGTTCCGCGCTTCGAGCATCGATGCCGCGTCGGCGGCAAACCAGGTCGCATGGCGCGGTTCGCACACCACATCGGCCTGCGTGAGCGTATGCAGCAAATCGAAGAAATGCCCGGCAGACGGCGCGTCATATCGCAGGCTGGGCGGCAGCTGCACAAGCAGGCAGCCGAGCTTGTGTTCGAGGTGACCGGCTTCCTCCATGAATCGCCGCAGGTCCGCATCGATCTCCTTCATCCGCAATTCATGCGTGATCCGTTTCGGCACCTTTACTGAAAAGCGAAACGACTCCGGCACGCTATCGCGCCAGCGCACGTAGGTGGCCGGCTTGTGCGGCCGGTAGAACGAGGTATTGATTTCAACTGCCGGCATTACCGCCGCATAGCGCTCCAGGTGGCTGCCTTCCGCCGGAAACTTCTCCCCGGCGGCGCTCGGCACGCTCCATCCCGCGCAGCCGATCAGGAGCTGCGTCGAGGATGCTTCTGAAACAATGGGCGCTTCCTCGGGAAAAAGATCGATGGTCGTTTGCACGGCGGTATCCGGTTTCGTTTTGCAAATTGAATTGCAATTTTGACCTCAATGCCTGCTATCAAAGTTCCGCACCACTTTGGCGCTTCTTTAACATTCCGAAAGGAACTTTACCGAGTTTCGGTTATCGAACGGGGCCTTCGCGCCATAACAAAACGGCATCGGCCTGGCGGCGGAACAGGAAATCAACATCCGACCCGCTCGTCGCACATAACTTACAAGGAGACGCGTATGTATTATCAGACCGACGAGGTGCGGCAACGACTGAAATTCATCGATCGAACCATTCGTCATGCCGCCAATGCCTGCAACAAGGACTCATCGGTACCGCCCGACCTCAAATATTATGTACAGCAACTGAGCGTTCGATCGCGCCAGGCAAAACAGGCTTTGCATTCCGAGAACAGCCATCGCATCCGCCGCAGCGTCGATAGCCTCGCGCAACTGACCGAACACGCGCAGGCTGCGATACACCCGGCCGACGAAGTGAGTTACGCGGTGAAGAGTGCCGTCATCCTGACACATATTGAAGTCTCGGCACTGAAGCACCAGCTCGATTGATCATTTCGCGGCCGCTCCAATACCGCCAAGCACAAAAGAAAAGGCGGGGTTGATTTACTCAACCCCGCCTTTCGCTTTTGATACTGCAGCCGGATGCGTCAGCACTCAGGCCGCACGCTGTGCCGCATCCGCCGTGGTGCCCGAACTCATGCCGAATTCCTTGAGCAAGGCCTGTTCCTTCTCTTTCGCCGCCTTCAGGTGTCTTTCCTTCACATGCCCGAAACCGCGGATATCCGCCGGGATGCTGGCGATAGCAACTGCCTGAGGAAGATTGCCGGCATTCAGGCGCGACAGCAAGCCCGCGACGGTATCGCGGTATTGCCTGATCAGCGCCCGCTCCAGTTTTCGTTCCGCCGTATAGCCGAAAATATCCAGCGGCGTACCCCGCAGGAACTTCAGCTTCGCCAGCGCCGAAAAGGCGCCCATCATCCAGGGGCCGAATTCCCGCTTGATCAGGTGCCCGTCGGCGTCGCGCTTGGCCAGCAGCGGCGGCGCGAGATGAAACTTGATCTTGTAGTCGCCTTCAAACATGCCGTCGATCTTCGCCTTGAACGCGGTATCGGCATGCAGGCGCGCCACTTCGTATTCATCCTTGTACGCCATCAGCTTGAAGTAATAATGCGCCACCGCTTCGGTCAGACGCAGGCCTTTCTGCGAGCCCGTCAACGCAGACTCTTTCGCGCGGACCTCATCGACCAGCGCGCGGTATTGCTGCGCATAGCCGGCATTCTGGTAGGCGGTGAGGTACTCGACGCGGCGTGCGATCACATCATCGAGCGTCGGCGTGCGCTTGAACTCGATCACCTGGGCGGCGGTGTCGTTCTGCTTCGCCAGTCGCTCTACCGCATCCCAGTCATGCGCCGCATTGCGTCCCCAGATGAATGCCTGCTTGTTGAACTCCACCGAGACGCCGTTGAGTTCGATCGCCTTGATGATTGCCGCTTCCGATAGCGGCACCCAGCCCTTTTGCCATACATAGCCGAGCATGAACATGTTGGTGGCGATGTTGTCGCCCATCAGCGCGGTGGCCACCTTGCCGGCGTCGATGAAATCCACGCGGTCTGCACCGCAGGCATTGCGGATGTCCGCTTCCGCCGCTGCGCCCGGATATTTCCAGTCCGGGTTCTTGACGAAGGCGGCGGTCGGCGTGCCCGTGCCGTTAACCGCCGCATGCGTGCGTCCCTCGCCCATGCGCGACAGCGCATCGCGGCTCGCGGTGACGATGACATCGCAGCCGATGACGAGGTCCGCCGCGCCGGTGCCGACGCGGGTGGAATGAATGTCTTCCGGATGATCGGCCAGGCGCACATGCGACATCACCGGCCCGCCCTTCTGCGCGAGACCGCTCATGTCCAGCACCGAGCAGCCTTTGCCTTCCGCATGCGCGGCCATCGCCAGGATCTGACCGACCGTGACCACGCCGGTACCGCCGATGCCGGTGACGAGGATGCCGAACGGCTGCTGCGTCGACGGCAATACCGGCTGCGGCAGGTTGCTGCCCTGCAGGATGGGCAATTTCTTTGCGCCCGAACTGTCGCTGACGGCGGCCTTCTTTGGCTTTTTCAACTGACCGCCTTCGACGGTAACGAAGCTCGGACAGAATCCCTTGACGCAGGAGAAATCCTTGTTGCACGACGACTGGTTGATCTGCCGCTTGCGGCCGAACTCGGTTTCCATCGGCTCGACCGACAGGCAGTTCGATTGCACGCTGCAATCGCCGCAGCCTTCGCAGACCGCTTCATTGATCACCGCCCGCTTGGCCGGGTCCGGATACTCATTGCGCTTCCTGCGGCGGCGCTTTTCGGAAGCGCAGGTCTGATCATAGATGATGGCCGACACGCCCTTGATTTCGCGCATCTCCTTCTGCACTGCATCGAGTTCGTCGCGATGACGGATGGTCACGCCCGGCGCCCAGTTCACGCCGGCCGGATACTTGTCCGGATCATCGGTCACCACCACGATCGGCTGCACGCCTTCGGCGGCGATCTGGCGCGAAATCATCGCCGGATCGAGCGGACCATCGACCATCTGGCCGCCGGTCATCGCGACCGCATCGTTGTACAGGATCTTGTAGGTCATGTTGACCTTGGCCGACACCGCCGCGCGGATCGCCAGCAGGCCGGAGTGGAAGTAGGTGCCGTCGCCGAGATTGGCGAACACATGCTTTTCATTGGTGAACGGCGCATGACCGACCCAGGTTACGCCTTCCGCGCCCATGTGAGTGAAGGTGGACGTACTGCGGTCCATCCATAGCACCATGTAGTGGCAGCCGATTCCGGCCAGCGCCCTGCTGCCTTCCGGCACCTTCGTCGAGGTGTTGTGCGGGCAGCCGGAACAGAAATGCGGAATGCGGTCCTTCGCGGGGTCCGGTTTGCTGCCGACCTTGAGCACGGCTTCCTTCGCTTCAAGATAAGCGATGCGTTCCCTGACCCGCTGCTCGATAGGATGCCCGGAGAAATACTTGGAAATGCGCGCGGCGATCGCGCGTGCGATCTGCGCCGGATTCAGTTCATAGGTTGCCGGCAGCAACCAGTTGCCATGTCCTTCGCGATGGTTACCGCTCCATTCGCCGGTATCGTCGAACTTGCCGACGACGCGCGGGCGCACATCGTCGCGCCAGTTGTACAGTTCTTCCTTCAACTGGTATTCGAGGATCTGCCGTTTCTCTTCCACCACCAGAATTTCCTCGAGGCCCTGCGCGAATTCGCGTACGCCTTCCGCTTCGAGCGGCCATGTCATGCCGACCTTGTACAGGCGGATGCCGATATCGCGCGCCACATGCTCGTCGATGCCCAGATCGGCCAGCGCCTGGCGGGTATCAAGATAAGACTTGCCGGCGGTAATGATGCCCATGCGCGCATGCGGGCTGTCCCAGACGATGCGGTTGAGTTTGTTGACGCGGGCATAGGCGAGCGCCGCGTACCACTTGTAGTGGTTCATCCGCGCTTCCTGGTCGAGCACGGTATCCGGATAGCGGATGTTCAGGCCGCCCGGCGGGAGCTCGAAGTCGGCCGGCGTGATGATCTTTACCCGTTCCGGATCGAGATCCACCGAGGCGCCGGATTCGACGATGTCCGTCACGCATTTCATCGCCACCCACAGGCCGGTGTAGCGGCTCATCGCCCAGCCATGCAGGCCATAGTCGAGATACTCCTGAACCGAGGACGGGTACAGCACCGGGATGCCGCAGGCCTTCAGGATGTGTTCGCTTTGATGCGCGGTGGTAGAGGACTTCGCCGCATGGTCGTCGCCGGCCAGCACCAGCACGCCGCCATGCTTTGCGGTGCCGGCCATGTTGGCATGCTTGAAGACGTCGCCGCAGCGATCCACGCCCGGCCCCTTGCCGTACCACATCGAGAACACGCCATCGTATCTGGCATCGGGGAAAAGATTAACCTGCTGGGTGCCCCAGATGCTCGTCGCGGCGAGATCCTCATTCATGCCCGGATGGAACTTGACATGATGTGCCTCAAGATGCTTCCTGGCCTTCATCGCCGTCATGTCGACATTACCGAGCGGCGAACCGCGGTAGCCGGTGATGAAACCACCGGTATTGAGGCCATTGTGGACGTCGCGCTGCCTCTGCATCATCGGCAGGCGAATCAGCGCCTGGGTGCCGGTGATGAATGCGCGGCCGCGCTCCAGGGTGAATTTGTCGTCGAGGGAAATATCATCCAGCAGCGGACGCTGTCCGGTGGAAAGTGGTGCGTTCATTGAGTCTCCAGGCCAAAAATTGTGTCTTTGGATGCGATGATTTCGCTGTCAAACTGACATGCCTTGTGGGCCCGTCGTTTATTGTTTTGACATGCTGCACATTAGCACAAGCGATCCTTGCACTCAATGCACGGCGCAGCACAAACGCAGGATTCATGCGGTGTAACAAGCCGTAACTGCACTGGTGCAAGCCGGAACTATTTTTTACAGTCGGTCGTTCACCGAAGCAAGCGGAGCAAGCATGCAATTCACCATTTCGTTCACGCTCATGAGCATTCTGCTTGCGGGCGGCATCGCCATTGCACAGTCTCCGTCCGCGCCGAAGGACGACATCAAGCCGTTGAAGTACGTACCGAAGTTCAGTGAACTCTTCCACAATGCCGACCAGGATGGCGACGGCGCGCTCACCAGGACCGAAGCGGGCGAGGCCAACATGGGCCGCACCGTTGAATATTTCAATTACATCGACACCAACCAGGACGGCAAGGTCACGCTGGACGAGATGCGCGCCCTGATCCGCAATCGCATCACCAGCTAAGTCATCGACGCTTACAGCGGGTTCGGACCGATATTTACTTCTCCCGCAAGCAGGCTGTCCGCGGGCAACGGCTCCAGCGTTTTCAACTTTGCATACAGCGGCGTGAAGTCCGGCGAGGTATCGTTGAAAAGCTGCTCGAAATCGCGGATGACGAAATAGGTTTCCTGGAACGAATCGATCTTGTACTGGGTGCGCATGACGCGCTCCACGTCGAAGGCGATGCGGCGCGGCGCCGGACTGGTCAGGCAATGCTCGATTTCCGCGCCCGAGGACAAGATGCCTGCGCCGTACACCCGCAGGCCTTGCGGGCCTTGCATTAAGCCGAACTCGATCGTGTACCAGTAAAGCCGGGCGAGATAGCTCAAGCCATCCAGTTTCAGTGCCTTCAGTCCGCCCTTGCCATATTCCTGCAGATGGTCCGCAAAGATCGGGTTGAACAGCAGCGGCACGTGGCCGAAGAAATCGTGGAATGCATCCGGCTCGACGATGTAGTCGAACTCATGCGGTTCCCGCAGCCAGACCGTCACTGGAAAGCGCCGGTTCGCCAGATGTTCGAAGAAGGTCAGCTCGGGCACCAGGCCAGGAACGGCAACCAGTTGCCATCCGGTGGCCTTGTACAACGCTTCGGTGGTGCGATCGAATTGCGGGATCCCATCGGCGGCTTCCATCTTCGCAAGACTGTCGATAAACACATCGCAGGCCCGGCCGGGCAGAAGGCGGGCCTGGCGCTGGTACAGCCGGCGCCACAATTCATGCTGCTCCGGTGTGTAGGCACTCCAATCCTGCGCAACGACATATCGATCATCGGCCTTTGAATAATCCCCTCGCAGCTTGCCGCCGTCGGATTTGTCTTCCATGGTTTTGAAGAAATCGGCCTGCTCTACTGTGGTATTCATACTCTGTCTCCGTACGGCTGTTCTTCCCTTCGCCGGCGGGATGTCCGCCGGGAGTGGTGCTCGTTCCGCTTCAAGCAGAAACGTCTTCGTCTTTCAATACGCCGCGCCGGATTTGGTCCAGTTCGATCGACTCGAACAAGGCGCGGAAGTTGCCTTCGCCAAAGCCCTGATCGCCCTTGCGCTGGATGATCTCGAAGAAGATCGGCCCGATGACCGTCTGCGTGAAGATCTGCAGCAGCAGTTCGCGCTTGGAAGAATTGCTGTTGCCGTCGATCAGAATGCGCAGGCGCTTCAGGTCTTCCAGTCGCTCGCCGTGATCCGGCAGGCGTTTGTCGACCAGATCGTAATATGTTTCGATGGTGTCCTGGAACGCGACATTGGCGGCTTTCATGCCTTCCACGGTCGCATAGATATTATCGGTGCCAAGCGCGATGTGCTGGATGCCTTCGCCGTGGTATTCGTCCAGATATTCGGCGATCTGCGATTTATCGTCGGACGATTCATTGATTGGAATACGGATCTTGCCGCATGGGGACGTCATGGCTTTCGATTTGAGGCCGGTGAGCTTGCCCTCGATATCGAAATAGCGAACCTCGCGGAAGTTGAACAGATGTTCGTAGAACTCCGCCCATTCCTTCATGCGGCCACGATGGACATTGTGCGTCAGGTGATCGATGTAGGTAAGGCCATGTCCATCGGGATTGGCTTGCGCGCCGGGAATTGCAACGAAGTCGACGTCATAGATGCTGATATCGCCGATGCCGCCCGTAGTGCCATTTTTGCCGCGCCAGCGATCGACGAAATAAATCAGGGAATCGCCGATGCCCTTGATGGCGGGAATATTCAATTCCATTGGGCCGGTCTTGTTGTCGAAACCCCATGCGCCGAGGTCCAGTGCCCGCTTGTAGGCGGCCGCCGCATCCTTGACGCGAAAGGCGATCGCGCAAATGGAAGGTCCGTGCTTGCGGGCGAAACGTTGAGCAAAGGAATCCTGCTCCGCGTTGATGATGAAGTTGATGCCGCCCTGGCGATAGAGTGTCACGTTTTTGTGCCGATGGCGGGCGATGGCTGTAAATCCCATCTGCTCGAATAGCGCACCGAGCGCTTTGGGATCAGGTGCAGCGTATTCGATGAACTCAAATCCATCGGTGCCCATCGGGTTGTCCCAGGGTTGGAAATCCATGTCTGTCTCCTGTTGGGGCGCGCCGGCTGGTCACGATGCGGCCCGATTGAAAGGGTTGAATATGGATTTCAGTATAGACAAGTCGTTGAAGTATAAAATTGCGAATTTTCGCTTCTCTTCCGCTTTTTGCGCAATAATATTGCTCATTCATCATAGCCTTGAGCAAGATATGCCAAAGATTGAGCTCGATAAAACCGACAGGAAAATTCTTTCGATCCTGCAAGCCGACGGTCGCCTGACCAACCAGGAAGTCGCCGAACGGGTAAACCTGTCACCTTCACCCTGCCTGCGGCGCATCAAGAACCTGGAAGAAAGCGGCATCATCCGGCAGTATGTGGCGCTGCTTGATCCGGACAAGATCGGATTGGGATTGCTGGCCTATATCAATGTCCGGCTCGAAAAGCACAGCGACGCGCCGGCGGCAGGTTCCCGTTCGCCGCGCGCCAGCTTCGCCGCATCGGTGGACAATTGGCCGGAAGTCGTGGCCTGTTATGCAATGACCGGCGAAATGGACTATTTATTGCGGGTCCACGTGGAAGACATGGAACATTTCTCCCGCTTCATGATGGAGACCCTGCTGCGCCATCCGGCGGTGCTGGATGTGAAATCCAGCTTTGCCCTGCAGCGTCTCAAGGACACGACCGCCCTGCCATTGGTATAGAGAAAAGAAGCGATGCCGGAACGTCAGCGGACGAATCGGCCGTCCTTGCCGATCATGGTGAGTTCCACATACTCGCTGCCGGTGTGGTCATCCGGGCCATAGGTCACCATCAAGCCGCCGAAGTCGACACGTTGCATCGATTCCAATGCTTTGATGAAGCTTTCACGGGTCGGGTTTTTGCCGGCACGGCGCAACCCTTCGACGAGAACCTTCGCGTTGACGAAACCTTCCATCGACGGATAGGAAATCGTCGCGCCGGTCGCTTTCGCCGCGGCATTGAATTGCTGGCCCAGCCGCGTCGACAGCAGATGCGGCGCCGGCGTGGTTTGGGTCACGATCACGCCTTGACCCGCCGGACCGAGATCCTTTACGAAGGCTTGCGATGAATTGTTCGACAGCGTCAGTATCTGCATCCGGCCGCCTTGAGCGCGAATGGCCTTGATGACTTCCACGGTATTCTTGGCGGAGCTGATGATGAGCAATGCACCCGGCTGCGCGGCGATGACTTCGGCCGCGGTTGCGGCATAGTCCGGATTGACCCGCGCAAATTTTGAAATGGCGACCGGCGTAAGCTTGTGCGTCGCCATCGCTTTCTTGAATCCTTCCAGACCATCCGTACCGAATGCATCTTCCACATGCAGCAGGCTGATTTTTTTCACACCGGTTGTGCTGAGGTGCTCGATCACTTTGGCGACTTCATCGTGGTACTTTGCGCGAATGTTGAATAACTGGCGGCTTATCGGTTCATGGAATATGGTGGCGCCCGTACTGGGTGCCACGAGCGGCACGTTATTTTCCGCCAGCAGTGGCAGCAGGCCTTGCGTATGCGGTGTGCCGCGTCCCTGAAACAATGCAAACACGCGCTCTTTTTTGATCAAGGTTTCCGCATTCGCCAGGGTCAGTGCGGGATCGAACTTGTCGTCGAGCGTCAGCAGCTTGATCTTGCGTCCATGCACACCGCCTTGCTTGTTGATCAACTCAAAATACGCTTCGGCACCCTCATTCATTTCCTTGACCGGCGCGGCGACGGTTCCCGTCAAGCCGACCGTCTGACCGATCAGAATCGTGTCGCTGGTGACACCATCCTCGGCACTTACTAACGGCATCGACGCATTGAACAGCACAAAAAACAGGATGCAAGACAGGAAGCGAACCATAACGGATTTCCTTTCGTTAACGATAAAGGCTGGCGCATTGTCCATTTTTTGCCTTGGGGGCGACAGTTGTGGGTTTTACGTAACAGGCATCGCCAAGTTTTATCCATGCTGCCATTGAGTTGGCGCAAATCGGCGGCATTTACGGACTGTGGATCCGACAGGATTCTATCCATCGCCTACAATGTATTTGTGCGTTGCAACAAATACGCGATTCCTGCTGAGGCCGCATGAACCCGACCGATTTCTACACTATGTCTTCTGAAACAAAAGCTGTTGGTGCAAAGCAGCAGCATGGCGACAAGCCAGCAATACGTGTGAAGGAACTGTCCGAACGGGACCGGCGCCGCATGCTGATGCATTTTCTGGCTCTTGATGAAAATGATCGACTGTTGCGTTTTGGCTCCATCCTTCCGGACGAATTGATTACTCGTTACGTCCAGCGACTCGACTTCACCCGCGACGCCGTGTTTGGCGTATACGACAACAACCTGGCGTTGCTGGGTGTCGGTCATCTCGCTTTTGCACCGCGCGAAGCCTTGCCTGTTCTCAGCAGCGCGACTTTAAAGGAACGCGTTGCCGAGTTCGGCGTATCGGTTTCCGCATCGGCACGCGGCATGGGCGTGGGCTCGAAGCTGTTCGAGCGCGCCGCCATCCATTGCCGCAACGAGGACATCGATACTCTCTACATGCATTGCCTTTCTTCCAATCAGACGATGATGCATATCGCCAGGAAAGCCGGCATGAAAATTCACCGCGAACATGGCGAAGCCGATGCGTATTTGAAGCTGGAACCCGCAGATCCCCTGAGCGTACTGCGCGAGGCGATGGATGAACAGGTCGCAACCTTCGACTATTCGCTCAAGGCCAATACCAAGGCGGCATTCAAGTGGTGGAACAGGCTGCCGCGTTTCAGGACCAAGTAGCCGGAACGCTTGCAGGGACAGGGACGGCCGTTTTCGATGGCGGCGTCCCTGTCTTTCAAATATCTGCTCGTCAGATGTGCAGCTTCGACATCGCGTACCGCATGAACTGTTCCGCAGGCACTGGCTGGCTCAGCAAATAGCCCTGCAATATGTCGCAGGATTGCTGGCGCAGGAACTGCAGCTGGGCCTCGGTCTCTACGCCTTCGGCGACCACTTCTAGCCTCAAGCTGTGCGCAAGCGCGATGATGCCTGTGACGATGGATGCATCATCGGCGTCGTGCGACACATCCCTGACAAAGGAACGGTCGATCTTGATGATGTCGACCGGGAACCGCTTCAGGTAGGATAGCGACGAATACCCGGTACCGAAATCATCGATCGACAAGCGCAGGCCGATGCCCCGCAGGCGGTGCAATGCCTGCAACGTGTCCTGCGCGTTTTCCATCAGGGTACTTTCCGTGATTTCCAGCTCCAGCAGATCCGGCGGCAAGCCGGTATCCGCCAGCGCCTGCTCCACCGTAGCGGTGAAATCCTTCTGCAGCAGTTGCTTGACCGATAAATTAACGGCAACACGTATGGGCGGCATGCCCGCCTCCATCCATGCCTGCAACTGCGCGCAAGCGGTACGCAGCACCCATTCTCCAAGCCGGGTGATCAGGCCGGTCTCCTCGGCCAGCGGGATGAAGTCGGCCGGTGAAACCATGCCGCGCACAGGATGCTTCCAGCGCACCAGCGCCTCCATCCCGACCAGGCGTCCGTCGCTCACGCGCGCCTGTGGCTGGTAATACACTTCGAACTCCTTGCGATCGAGGGCGCGGCGCAAATCGTTTTCCAGTTGCACATGATCGGAAATTGATTGTTCCATCGATGCTTCGAAAAACTGGAAGCCGCTGTGATTTTTCTTGGCGCGATACATCGCGGTATCCGCGTGCTTGAGCAACGTGCCAACATCAGCGCCGTCATGCGGATAGAGCGAGATGCCGACGCTGGCGGTGACGAAAATATCGTTACCATCGATCTGGAACGGCGTGCCCAGCGCACGGCAGATGTTCTGGGCCGCAGCCACTGCCGCATTCGGGCCGACAACGTCGGTTAGCACCACGGTAAACTCATCTCCACCGAGACGGGCAACGCAGTCGGCATTGCGCACGCTGCGACGCAGACGCTGCGCAACCGCCACCAGCAAACGATCGCCGACTGCGTGCCCCAGCGTATCGTTCACATTCTTGAAGCGGTCGAGATCGAGAAACAGCAATGCCACCGATTCACCGGCCTGGCGTGCATGTTCGATCCGGTGCCCGAGCTGATCGATGAAGAGAGAACGATTCGGAAGACCGGTCAGCGAATCGTTGTACGCAAGGTGCCGGATCCGCTTCTCCGCCTGGTTGGCGTCGATGATGCGGCGTACCCGCTGCGACAGCACGGCGAAATGAATCGGCTTCGGAATGTAGTCGCTGGCGCCGGCGGCAAATGCGCGCTCGACCGACACATTGTCCTCCAGCGCCGTAATCATCAGGACAGGAATCGCCCGGCCATGCGGCAGTTCCTGGACACGTCCACAGGCAGTGAAACCATCCATCACCGGCATGACCGCGTCCATCAGGATCACGTCGGGCTGCAGGCGCTTGAGCATCTGCAGCGCCTGCGCGCCGTCGGCCGCTTCCTCGACCCGGAAGCCGTCGCGCTGCAGGGTGTGGCGCAACGAGTTGCGGGTGCTGCGGTCATCATCCACCACGAGCACCTGCGGTGCCTCGTCATCCTGGCGGGCGCTCAGACGACCCTCGATATAGACTTCGGTGCCGAGCACGACGGCAACCGCGTTATACGCCTGCCGCAGGCGGCCCAGCAGCGGCTGGATCTCCGTCACCCGCTGCTCAAGCGCCAGTTCTTCGATTTCCTTTGCGATCTGTGCCAGCGCGGTGGCGCCGAGATTGCCCGCGCTTCCCTTGATGGAGTGCGACATCGCGCGCGCGGTATCGGCGTCCCCGGCTTCGACCGCCTGGTCCAGCTTGTCGAGATACGCAGGGGTGTCTTCCAGGAACGGGCTGATGGACTGCTGCAAGGACGGACCGAGGATTTCCCGCAGCTTCTCGAACACCGCCTGATCAAGAGGACTTGCATCGGCTTCGGCCAGATCCAGTTCGGGCAGGTCCGCGCGTGCCGCACCGCGACGGGGGAGCCAGCGCTCCAGCTTTTGCCGCAATTCAACCAGAGTGATCGGTTTCGCAAGATAGTCATCCATGCCGGAGGAAAGGCATTTTTCAAGGTCGCCCTGCTGGGTATTGGCGGTCATTGCCACAATCGGCGTGCGCCTGCCGAGCGGCTCCTCGAAATTGCGAATATGGGCTGTTGCTTCATAGCCGTCCATTTCCGGCATGTTGCAGTCCATCAGGACGAGGTCAAAGCGGCCGCGGCGAACGGCTTCCATCGCTTCCCGCCCGTTGGCGGCAAATTCGCAATGACAGCCATTCATTGCCAGCATTCCCGCCGCCACCATCTGATTGGTGCGATTGTCCTCCACCACCAGGACCCGGTATCCCGTGGTGGTTGACGCAACCTGCCCGTTCAGGGGCGTCGCAAGTGTTTCATTACCTTCGCCGCCTGGCATGAGGCGGCGGATGGTTTCCATCAGACGGCTCAGCCGTAACGGCTTGCCGAGATGCGCCTCGCCGTTGACCGGCGCGGAGTCGACCGACGGATGGTAACGGTCCAGTATCAACAGGCGCGGCGGCGAGACGCCGGCGTCGGCCCGTATGCGGCGCGCCAGGTCGGCGCCGCGCTCATCGCTGGCATTGATATCGGCGATGATCAATTCATAGGGCGCGCCGATGCGCTCGGCGCGTCCCAATTCCGCCAGTGCTTCGCGGCCATTGTGAACTGCATGACATCGCATGCCGCGGTTGGCCAGGTTTTCTTCGAGGAAGTCACGCACGATTTCGCTTTCTTCCACGATCAGCACGCGCATGCCGAGAAAGGCATGATCTTCAGTTTCCGCTGGGAGCAACTTGCCGGGCTTGCAGGCCACCGTAAACCAGAAGCTGCTGCCTTTGCCGCGCGCGCTGTCCACACCGATGCGGCCGTCCATGAGCTCGACCAGCTGCTTGGAGATCGCCAGGCCGAGTCCGGTGCCGCCGTATTTGCGGGTGGTGGTGCGATCCGCCTGCACGAACGACTGGAAGATGTTCTGCACCGCATGGTCATCCATGCCGATGCCGGTGTCGCTCACCTCGAATCGCAGCATGAGGTTGTCGCCGTCACCGATACTGGCGACGCGTACCGCCACCTCACCGCGCTCGGTGAACTTGACCGCATTGCCGATGAGATTGAGCAGCACCTGGCGCAAGCGCAACGCATCGCCGTTCACCCGTTCGGGCACGCCGGGCGACAGCAGATATCCGATCTCGATACCTTTCTGCTGCACCTGTTTGGCGAGCAGCTCGATCACTTCCTCGACCAGCTTGCGCAAGTCGAAATCGACTTTCTCCAGCTCCAGCTTGCCGGCTTCGATCTTGGAGAAATCGAGAATGTCGTTGATCAGTTCGATCAGCGCGCGCGACGAATTCCAGGCGACATCCACGCATTCCTGCTGCCGCTTGGTGAGGCGCATTTCCTTCAGCATGTCAAGCATGCCGACGATGCCGTTCAACGGGGTGCGCACCTCGTGGCTTACCGTCGCGGCGAATTGCGCCTTCGTCAGAGCGGTGCGCAGCGCCTCGTCGCGGGATTGCTTCAGCTCGGCCTCGCGTTCTTCCAGCACCGCCATCATCTTGTTGAACGCATGAGCCATATCGACGATGTCACGCGGGCCTTCCGGCGTCGCGCGCATGCCGGATTCTCCCGACTCCGCGCGCCCCATCAGTTGAGACAGCGCGTTCAACGGCTGGACCATGTGGTGCGCCAGCAGGCGCATCACCGCCAGCAGCATCGCTGCAAACGACAGCGTGATCGCAAGGTTGCCAAACAATAACGATGCCACCAGACGATGCAAGGTACCTTTGCCGATCACCACTTCCACATAACCGAGAAGTTGCGGCTGCCGCTCCTGCACATCGAACGGCGATGGATCGGATTGACCGCCGTAGACCGGCGCGCTGAATCGCCATTGGTCGCTCGACTGCGACACCAGCATTGCCTGGGACACCGGGACACGTGTCACGTCCGGCGGCTGCGGCGTAACGTTCGCGCCGGCCTTGGCTTCCGAAAGCAGTACCTGCTGCGTGGCATTGCGCAGCTCGACATGCAGCACGTCCGGAAAGGCAAGCGTCGTCGCCACGCCTTCACGTACGTTGTCGCCGGAGTGGTAAAGCAGCGCCAGCACGCTCTGCCGGGCGAGATTCTCCGCGATGCGCACGCCCTGCTCCACCAGGTAACCTTCCATGCGCCGGCTGGCTTCCCATGAATTCATCAGGGATGAGAACAGCGCGAGTCCAAGGATGGCGGTGCTGACAGTGATCGTCAGTTGACGACGGAAGCGGGTTTTGCGGAGGTAATTGCGAAGCATGCGGCGGTACTACATTGAGGATGCGGCACTAGCCACATCGTGTTGATTTGAAGAGTCGCTTATCGATCGAAACATCATGGCTCCGGAAAGATGTAATCGAAACTGCGCTGTTGCTGGTAGCCGATGTTCAGGCCGATGTGACTGGCGGTTCGTACGTTCACCGCCGTGTTCACTTCACGTAGCGGCAGTACACCGCGCCTGCGGGAGTCGCCGCTCAGGATACCAAATGCCGAGTTGGCCAAGGTCCGGCCCATTTCGACATTGTTTGGATATAGCGCGAAAAGAACGCCCTTCTTGACATGTATAAAGCTGCTGGAAAACACCGGCACGTTACGGTTCCATGACTCCTTCAGAATCATCGGTAGCACTGCGCTTTCATCTACCGTCGTGCTGTCCTGCGGAAGCCAGATCGCGTCGCGCTTGCCGTCAATGGTGGCAAAGGCAGCTTCATAAGTCCTTGCCGCCGACGACAAATCGCGCGCTTCATAGGTCACCAGCTCCAGGCCGTGTACCCTGGCTGCCTCACGTGCCAGCCGGATAAGCCATTCGTTCTGCTGAGGATTGTATATAACTATCACGCGCCGCATACCCGGCAACAAATTTTTGAGGCGCGAAAACAACAAGGCGGGATCGGGCGTCAGGCTTACCGCAAGCAGGTTTCTGCTTTCCGCTTCGGGTACCGACAGTACACCGCCCGCCACGACCGCGATATCCTTATCCAGTCCCGACATCGCCTTCAAACCCTGGCGCCCCAACGTGATTGCTACCTTGACGCCATTGCGCCTGAGTTGCGCGCGCAGATCGGACGGGTCCGTATTGGATCCGACCGCATACTGCCGAACCGGCGCACCGGCGGCGTCTTCGATGCCTTCGATGATTTGAATGAATACGCTGCGGTACGGCTCGCCGAGGTCGGGGTAGACGACCGCAATCGAAGCGGTCGCCGACGCATCCACGCGCTTGGGCTCGGTCGCATCGGCGAGACTGATGAGCGCCGATTCATAACGCACCGGTCGAAGCAGCGGCGTGTCCCACGCTGCGTGCGGTGCAAGCGATTTGTCCGCTCCGCCTTGGCGGGGACGATCGGGGCCGGCGCTCGCCTCGATGGACACCGACCAGGCACAGGCAATGAGCCATAGCCGGACCAGCGCGACGGATAGTTGCGGACGGCGTATCATTTTGATACCGCACAATGGAAGAACGTGCTGTTCGGCGCGGCCATGCCGCGATACAGGCCGACGGACCGTCTAGAAAGTGTGCTGCAATTGAACATAGAGAGCACGGCCCGGAAGCGGAAGATCGAAAGGAATATTGCCTGGCGCGAGGCTGGGTTCCCTGGCGTCGCGGTTGAACAGGTTGAGGACGGTTGCGCGGAAATCCCAGTTGCCCGCGATCTTTTCACGTTTGAGGGTCAGGTCGACTGTCGTGTAGTCCGCGATCGGCGGGCGCGGGTCGCCGGGTTGACGCTTGCGGTCGGCGACATGGTTGACCGTGGTGCCGAACTGCCAAAGCGGCGCAAAGCGCCAGTCGGCGCGGACGAACACGCGCTTGTGCGGTGCCAGTCCGGCATCCTGACCGCTGACATCGTCAGTGGACCGCTGGTATGACCAGCTTCCCGTCAGGCGAAGCGTGCGGGTCGCATCCCAGGTGGACTCGAATTCAAAGCCGTGTCCGGACTGGCTGCCGCTGTTCTGCGCGGTCGAACCTGTCGTTGGATCGGCATTCGGAACGAATCGGATGATCTCCCGCATCCGGTAGTTGAACAGACTCAGATTGGTCTGCAGGTTGGAAGCCGCCTGCCACGACAGCGCCAGCTCATTGGTGGCGATCGTCTCGGGCCTCAGCCTTGGATTGCCGATGGTGACCGGATTGTTGATGCTGTAAAGCTCGGTGAAACTCGGCGCGCGGAAGGCTCGGCCGTGCAGTGCCTTGACGACGACGTTATAGGCCGCATCCCAGACCAGGGCGAGCCGCGGATTCGTCGTGCTGCCGAAATCGGAGTAACGATCGTGACGAACACCCGCCGTCAGCGTCCAGTCCTTCGCCAAACTCCATTCATCCTGGGCAAAGACATATGCCAGATTGCGCTTGTGCGGCTGCATGTACACCAGCGGTGTGCCGGTGACGTCGATCAGCCCCGGGAGAGGAGTGAATACAGGACCGACGCCGGGTACGGTGACGATGTTGTAATTTTTCGTTTCCGTAGCCGAATACAAATCCTCGGCTCGCAATCCGGCGCCCGCCCTTATCCGATGCTTTTCGAAACCGGTGTAGAACGCCGAAAAGCTCATGTGCGCATGGCGCTCCGAATGTGCTGGATTTCCTATTACTCCATTGGGAAAAACACCGCCAAAAGCACCACGCGGGAAGAGCGTGAACGGAGGATTGCCGGCCTTCTCCTTGATGTCGTAGAACCCCAGTACGCCCGAGATATCCCAGTTCGGCATCCAGTTGTTGTTCTGATAGTTAAGATCCAAGTACAGCCTGGACTCAGGCATCTTATCTTCAGGTGCAAGACTTTCCGCCAAGCCGGTGCCGATACCGACCTCCCTCTTTTGGTAACCCAGCCGGAAACGCCAAGCGTCCAAAGACAGGTCGGTCCTTACATCCAGTGCATTTCGGGAGGCATTGATCGGACCCGGTGCAAGCGAGGCGCGAGTACCGAAAATACGGTCCAACGCTGATTGCGCGTCCTGTCGAATAATACCGTCGTGGCCATCGGTATGCCCCACACGAAGAAACAGCGCGGCCTCGACCGGACCGAGATTGCCTCCATGCTGAAGCCATGCATCACGAGTTTTGAAACTACCGATGCGAGAACCGAATTCTGTTCCTTTAATCTCTTTCGCCGTTTTAGTGATGACGTTGATGACGCCTGAAAACGCGTCCGCGCCGTACAGGGCGGAACCGGGACCCCGTATGACTTCGATGCGGGCAACATTCTCGAGCGGCATCCCGCCCCATGCCAGGCTCCGATTCCCGACAAACACGTTGGTGATCGGGAGCCCGTTCACCAGCATCAATACCTGGGGATTGTATATGGTGCTTATTCCACGAAAACTGAAGATCGGGCTCGATGTAAGGGAGGACATGGATACATGCAGACCAGGTACGCTTTCAAGTACCTGATTTAAATCTATCGCTCCCATAGCCTGGATGTCCTGTGCGGTAATCACCGATGCAACAGCAGGTGCCCGAGACAAAGATTGCTGGCTTCCGGTCGCTATGCTGACGGATGCCTTGTCTCCATAGGAGAGCGCCAGTTCTTCTTCGTCGCTTTGCTGCGCTTTCACACTGCCGATGGCAGACAACAAAGCGGCGCCACACAGAACACAGGACGACCAATTTAACTTCATCTATTTTCCCTTGCTCAGTCTCTTATTGTCATTGCGAATCGCTCCAACGGCGTTTTGCCGGACCCGAGTAATGGACTTGTGAACATTTCATTGCGAATGTCGCGCCTTCAGGCCGCTCCGTGGCCTCGAGATAGCACGGAGGCATTCCAGCCTGAAAGGAGGGCAACACAAAAAGATAGCACTCGCGTGGTGACATGCCCATGTCGAGAGGAATGGCGACTATAACGGCAGCATAGTTGATCGGAAGCTTGCGTCCCATTCGAAACAATGTCCGCTCGATTTCAAATGCCAGTCGAAGATACGGGCCTTGCTCCAGGTTCAACTGCTCCATAAGGGAAAGCACGGCAGGAATCCGTTCGTCCACTCGCGACGTGGCTACCGGGCGGCCATATCCGAGAATATATCGGTGTCGCTCCAGTTCGAGCGTCAAAATCTCCTGCAAGGACTGCCCTGCAGCGATGCATTCATGGGCACGCACAAGGAAATCGGCTGCTGCGAGTTCCGGTTGCCACCCATATATAGAGGCCTCGGAAACAGCGATGGCGGCAGCAACCCCAAGCGCACCTGTACTACGGGCACTGCCAGCCAAGGCAGCTACGCGATTGTTCCAAAGTCTGGCATCCGGATAGCTGGTGTAGGTCCACAGCGCATGCAACAGCTTGATTTGCGCCGGCGAGAATCGCCTTCCCGTGATTCCCAGGGTATATAACTCAACCCAATCCAGGTCCTTCAGATCAGTATGCAGATCACGTCCCCGAAAAACGGCCCGTTCACCGGGAAAGCAACCGCCCATTTTCGTACGCAATGACCCTTCGTAATCATGAAACGGATGTTTATTATTCACGCCACGTCCTTCGCCTTTCCGCCCTTTGGATCATTCTCGATATCCAGAGAAAAAAATGGAAAATTACGGAAGCCTTGCCTGCCCTGCTCCAGCGCATGCGCGGCCGCACCCGGCAGACGTAGAAGCAAGGTCAACATTTCGCCTTCTTCAGCCGAAAAGCGCAAATCCATAAAAGCCGCCGCCGCCGCGCCGGTCATCGCCAGTGGTCGGCCGGCGGACCGCTCAAGCGCTGGCCGCTCGCGGAGCAGCCATGATGCGTGACCGTCGGGTGAGATGTTTGAAAGCGTCGTGAGCGTTTGAATTACCGGTCTTGCGCATTCATGTCCATATGGCTCGAATCCCGGCGGGTGCTCCGGATGGGGCCAGACCTGCATGCGCGTCGGTTGCGCTGGATTACTCAGGCCGGCAATCCACGCCTGAAGGTCATTTCCTCGTTCACGCCATGCTTCAAGAGCCAGAAATACCTCCCGTCCGCCGCCGAAGGAGCCCGCCCCTGCGGCTAATGCGGCCATCAGAGCAGATGCCGCTGTCGACCCTCCGACACCCGCTGCCATCGCGGCGTGCACGGAAGGATCGCGTGGCCCTGGATTCGCCAATGCCACAGCCAGAGCATTCAAGAGCGCTAGCGCCTCTTTATCAGGACGTTCGCCTTTGAACAGTAAATAGAAATATTCGAGATAACTGGCCTTTCCGAGCACATCACCATACACATCGTAGCCTCGGCAATAACATACATCCGCGGCGTAGGGGTTCGAGGGTTGGGCATCCTCCTCCCACAATGCGGTATGGATCGCCTGTCCAATCAATTCGCTCATGATGACTAAACCAGCCTTCTTACAGCAAGCTCATGCCGCCATCGATCACGAGTTCATCGCCGACGATGTACGACGATTCATCCGTGGCCAGGAATAGCGCCGCCTTGGCGACCTCGGCAGGGGTACCGAATCTCTTGATCGGGGATTTCCGTTCGATTTCCCCCTTGATGCCCTGGACCATTTCGTCCGGAAGCCCGAAACGATCGAACATCGGCGTGGAGATCGGCCCCGGACTGATGGCATTGATGCGGATGCCCTTTCCGATAAGCTCCAGCCCCAAGGTCTGCACCAGCGAGCGCAGTGCCGCCTTGCTCGCGCTGTAGACACTGAAGTTTGGCGAACCCATCTGGTTGGCGATGGAGGTAGTCACGATGATGGAACCGCCATTGCTGAAAAGAGGCAGCGCCTTCTGGATCGTGAAGAAAACACCCTTGAGATTGATGCCGACCGTTTCGTCGAACTGCGCCTCGGTGACGAATTCGAATGGCGCGGGTTTGGCGATCGCGGCATTCACGAACAATACATCGATGCGGCCGAACCGCTCCTTTACCTGCTCAACCAAGGACGCGATCTCGCTTACCTTGCCGGCATCGCTTCCAACAACCAGGACGTCGCTTCCGAACTCTTTCCTTGCCCGGGCAAGGCTGCCGGGGTCGCGT
>JAESFT010000056.1_pt1 | contig 86176 bp, 88 predicted proteins | sample 9269451 | NCBI WGS metagenome assembly JAESFT01 (sample SAMN14502557, study PRJNA617106) | algae metagenome | isolation source: Scytonema hyalinum WJT4-NPBG1 and co-occurring heterotrophs from well... | place: USA: Mojave Desert, Joshua Tree National Park, California | collected 2006-05-25 | reverse complement strand
AGCCCGACGGCGCGGTGGTCACCGAGCGCACGGGGCGGTCGGTCGCGGTGGCGTCCGGCTCGGGGACGCGCGGCAGGACGGTGATGTCGGGGACGGTGACGGCGGGCATCGCGACCTCCAAGTGGTTGCAGCGACAAGTATTGCGCTCAACCCGTCGGGTGGCCAGTCTGTTCCCGTGCTGACGGTGCTGTCGGACCAGTCGTTCCTCGAGGCCCCCCGCTGGCGGGACGGGCGGTTGTGGACCTCGGACTTCTACACCCACCGGGTGCTGTCCTGCTACGAGGACGGGTCGGACCTGCGCGTGGAGGCCGAGGTGCCCGCGCAGCCGTCCGGGCTGGGGTGGCTGCCCGACGGGCGGCTGCTCGTGGTCTCCATGCGCGACCACCGCGTCCTGCGCCGCGAGCCCGACGGCGCGCTCGTCACCCACGCCGACCTGTCCGCCCACGCCACGGGCGTCCTCAACGACATGCTCGTCGACGCCGACGGCCGCGCCTACGTGGGCAACTTCGGCTTCGACCTCATGGGCGGCGGCGAGCTGCGCACCGCCGACCTGGTCCGCGTCGACCCGGACGGCGCCGCCGCCGTCGTGGCCCGCGACCTCTACTTCCCCAACGGCATGGCGCTGGTCGACGGCGCGCTGGTCGTCGCCGAGACCCTGGGCAACCGGATCAGCGCGTTCGACGTCGCCCCCGACGGCGGGCTCGGTCCGCGGCGCGACCACGCGCGCTTCGGCGACCCGCCCGCCGTCACCGACGTGCCCGGCGTGCTGGGCTCGCTCGTCGTCGCCCCCGACGGGATGTGCGCCGACCGCGACGGCGCGGTGTGGGCCGCCGACGCCATCGGCAACCGCGCGGTGCGGGTCCTCGGCGGCGAGATCGTCGACACCGTCGACGCCGGGACCGGCGTCTACGCCTGCGGGCTGGGCGGCGAGGACGGGCGCACGCTGTTCCTCTGCACCGCGCCGGGGTTCGCCGAGCACGAGCGGCGCGACACCCGCGAGGCCCGGATGCTCGCCGCCCGCGTGGAGGTCCCCGCGCCCTGACGCCTCACGGCAGGTCGCGCAGGAACGCCGCCACCGCCGCCTCGACCCGCTCCGGCTCCTCCAGGTGCGGGGCGTGCGCGCAGTCCAGCAGCAGCACCTCCACCGGGCCGGCCGCCCGGTCGCGCAGCTCCTCGACGTGCACCGTCGAGCCGTAGGGGTCGGCCGTCCCCTGCACCGCCAGCACCGGCGCGGTGATCGAAGCCAGCTCGGGGCGGATGTCCCAGGCCCGGAACGCCGGGTCGAGCCACACGCCGCTCCAGCCGCGGAAGGCCGCGTCCGGGTCGCGGTGCCGGCGCGCCATCCGCCGCCGCAGGTCGCCCCGCTCGAACGCCTCCCGGGCGGCGCGGATCGTCTCCAGCGCGAAGTCCTCCACCAGCACGTGCGGGGCCAGGACGACCAGCCCGGCCACGGCCGCGCCCGAGGCGTGGAGCAGCGCGATCGAGCCCCCGTCGCTGTGCCCGACCAGCACCGGGTCTCCCAGGTCGAGGGCGGCCCGCAGCGCGGGCACGACCCCGGCCGCCTCCGCGTGCATCGACGCCGGGGTGCGCGGCGCGGGCGGCGGGTCGGACCAACCGTGCCCCAGCCGCGAGTAGGCGACGGCCCGGCGCCCGGTCGCGGCGGCGACCCGGCGGTGGAACCCCCGCCACAGCCCCACCGACCCGAGCCCCTCGTGCAGGAGCAGCAGCGGCGCCCGCCCCGGGTCGCCCGGCACGTCGTCGACCTCGACACGCCCGCCCGGCACCGCCACCAGCGGGAGCTCCACGGCCGGACCCTAGAGCAGCGCCACCAGCCGCGCCGGGGCGATCTCGCGGTAGGCGTCGGTGACGATCTCCGCGATCTCGCCCCAGTCCGGGTCGGTGTCCAGCCGCACGCCCAGCCACCCCCGCCCGCCGACGTAGGGCGGCCGGAAGAACCGCTCCGGCTCCGCCGCCACCAGCTCCTCCTGCGCCCCCGCCGGGGCCGCGCACCAGAACGCGACCCGGTCGTCGTGGTGGCGCTCGGCGTGCATCACGAACACGCGGGGACGAGGGGGACCGGGCACGAACCAGGTCGGCTCGCCGTGGCTGATCCTCTCGGTCACCTCGGGCAGGGCCAGGCACAGCGCCCGCAGCCGGGGGAGCGGGTCGCTCACGGGACCGGCCGGTACGTGCCCGCGCACCACGGGTTCCCCTCCGGGTCGGCCACCGCGAACCCGCGCGATCCGCAGGGCTGGTCGGTCGGCCCCGTCACGACCTCCGCGCCCGCCGCGACGGCGGTGTCGTGGCGGGCGTCGGGGTCGGGGGCGACCAGGTGGGTGACCGCGCGCCCGGTGGCCCGGGCGTCGTCCGCGCCCGGGACGCGCCGCCCCACGAGGACGGCCGACGCCGGGTCGCCGAACCGCAGCTCGGCGTGCTGCACCGCGCCCGCGTCGTCGACGCCGGTGGCGCCGGTGCGGAAGCCGGGCGCGGCGGTGCGGACCCCGAGGGCCGCGGGCGGGTCGGCGCACCTCAGCGCGGGGTGGATGCTCATGGGCCCACTGTGGCCCGCTGCGCGCCCGCGGCCTTGAACGGATCGGCGGCCGCCGCCCACTGCGCCGCGTACGTCGACGGCGGGCAGCCCGCCAGGTCGCGGAACTCGCGCGCCAGGTGCGCCTGGTCGGCGTACCCGCAGTCGGCGGCGACGTCGGCGATCGACCGCCGCACCGGCGCGACGGGGCCCCCGTCGGGCGCCACGGGCACGAGCAGCTGCGCGGCCCGGCGGAACCGCAGCACCCGCGCCGCGGTCTTCGGGCCCAGGCCGACCTGGGCGGTGAACCGGGTGAGCAGGTGCCGCCGGCTCCACCCGACCTCCCGCGCCAGCTCCCCGACCGGGGTGCTCCCGCCGCTGCGGACCAGCCGGCGCCAGGCCGCCACCACCTCGGGGTCGGGCCGGGTCCGGGCGGCCGCGAGCAGCCCGAGCAGCGCGTCGTCCACCGCGGCGAACCGCGCCGCCCAGCCGTCGGCGGCGGCCACCCGGGCCGGCAGGGCCGCGAGCGCGGGGACGCCGAGGGCGTCCAGCGGGGGGCAGCGGTCGGTCAGGTCGGCCACCGGGCGCCCGAGCAGCACGTGGACGCCCAGCGGGGCGAGGTCGACCTGCACCCCCTCCTGCGCCCCGATGAACTCGGTGACCACCGCCCGGTCGTGCATCCCGGCGAGGAACGAGCGCCCCACCACCGGCCCGGCCGGACCGTGCAGGCGCAGCGCCGGCTCGAGCCCGACGACCAGGGTGCAGCCGCCGTGCGGGGCCTGGCGGCGGCGCACCGGCGCCGCGGCGGACTCGCGGTACCCCGTGCACCGCAGCACCAGGCCGGCGAGGGCCGGGTGGGGCCGGCCGGCCACGTACTCGGGCGGACCGGGGTGCACCCGACCAGCATGGCCCTATGATCGGCACCGTGGAACCGGCCGCTCCCGCCCCGAGCGCCGCCGACCTCCCCGGGGCCGCCGTCGAGCACGTCCCGATCGGCGTCGGCGCGGTGGACCACGACGGGCGCGTGCTCGTCCGGAACGCGGCCGCGCACCGGCTCACCGGGCGGTCCGCCGACGAGGTGCTGGGCCGCGGGCTGCAGGGCCCGCCGCTGGACGCCGCCACCTCCGCCCGCATCGCCGGGGTCGCGACCCGCCCGGCCGTCACCCGGTCCACCACGCTGGTGCACGGCCGGGTCCGCACCCGCCCCGGTGGCGGGGCCCGGTTCGACCGGTGCCCCGCGGGGCACCCCCCGCCCGTGCTCGCGACCCCCGATGGCGGCGCTGCGTTCCTGGACGGCTCGGTCGAGCGCCGCCGCGACCCCGACGACCGCGCGGGGGCCGACCTGCTCGACCTCGTGCGCTCCACCCGCGCCGAGCGCGTGACCGCCCCGTGAGCGGCCCCGGCACCGGCGCCGCGCCCGGTCTGGCCGACCTCGTCGACCGGGCCGCGGCGCTGGCCGAGCGGGGGCGCGCGGTGCTCGGGGTGGTCGGCAGCCCGGGGTCGGGCAAGTCGACGCTGGTCGGTCTGCTGCGGGCCCGGCTCGCGGAGCGCCTCGGCGTCGACGCGGTCGCGCACCTGCCGATGGACGGGTTCCACCTCGCCGACGTCGAGCTGGCCCGGCTGGGGCGCGCGGACCGCAAGGGCGCCCCCGACACCTTCGACGCCGGCGGGTACGCCGCGCTGCTGCGCCGGGTCCGGGCCCGCGACGAGGACGTCGTCTACGCGCCGGCCTTCGAGCGCGACCTGGAGCAGCCCCTCGCCGGGGCGATCCCCGTCCCGCGCTCGGCCCGGATCGTGCTCACCGAGGGCAACTACCTGCTGCTCGACGACCCGGCGTGGCGCCCCGTCGCCGCCCAGCTCGACGAGACGTGGTTCTGCGCGCTGCGGCCCGACGTCCGCCTGGCCCGGCTGCTGGCCCGGCACGTCGCGTTCGGCAAGGGCCACGCCGAGGCGGCGGCGTGGATCCAGGCGGTGGACGAGCCCAACGCCGCCCGGGTGGAGGCGACCGCCGGGCGCGCCGACCTCGTCGTGCCCAGCGCGGTGCTGGAGACGCTGCCCGCCTGACCCGGCCCCGACCCGGGGCTACGGCGGCGGGCGGCCGAACGCGATCTCGCAGCGGACCGCGGCCGCGTCCAGGCCGGTGAGGTCGGCGATGAGCGATGCGGCGGCCGCCTCGGCGCCGCGCAGGTCGGCCACGAGCGTGGAGGCCTCGATCTCCGGCACGTAGAGCACGACGCGCCGGTCGGCGGGCCAGGCGAGGACGGTGAAGGTCCTGCGCTCGGAGTCCGCCCCGGTCACACCGGTGACGGTAGCCCAGCCGCAGGGGGTCGCGGGGCGGTCGGCCGACGCCACGGCCACGGACTCCCGCCCCACCCGCCCGGGCGGGTCCTCCGCGGTGACCGGGGCGGTGGCGGCGATCAGCAGGTGGCCCGGGCCGAGGACCAGCAGCGGGGCGAGCAGCGCGGTCGCGAGCCGGCCGAGCGCGAGCCGTCGGCCCGGGCGGGGCCCGTGCCGCCCGGGGCCCGGCCCGGCGCGGTGGTGCCCGCCGCCGGCGCTCCGCCGGTCCGCCGGCTGCGCCGGGTCGGGCCGCCCGGCCCGCGGCGCCCGCCGGCCGAACCGGTCGGCCGGCGGCGGCTCCCACCAGGAGGGCACCGACCCCGGGGTCCGCAGGCGGCGGGTCCCGCCGCGCGACCGTCCCGCGCCCCGCGCTCCGGTCATCCGCGCCTCCGCTCGTCACCCGCCCGTCCAACGTCGCCCGATCGGGTCGCGGTGCGGGTGCCCCGGGCGCGTCACCCGGAGCGGGGCCGCGCGGCGCCGCCCGTCCCGGTGGGCCGCCACGCCGCGTCACCGCGGTGGACCGTTCGGCCCAGCCCGGGGGCGGACCGCGGCGCGGAGCCGGCCCCGCCGCGACGGGTCGTGGCGGCTAGGTTGACCGCCGCGGGTCGGGACGAGCGGGGGAGGCGGGCCGGTGGGCCGGATCGCGGCGGGCGGGCTGCTCGCGCTGGGGATCGAGGGCCTGCTGGCGGCGGGCGGGGCGCGCCGGCCCGTGGTGCGCGTGTGGCCGCGCTCGCTCCTGCAGGCGGTGCCGACCCTGCCCGCGTCCGAGGTGCCCGGCGCGCTCACGGCCGTGCACGCCGCGGCGGCCGGGGCGGCCCTGCTGTCCGGGGGACCGCTGGGCGTCGCGGCCGGGGTCGCCAACGGCCTCGCGGTGGCGGCGCTGGCCGACCTGCGCGCCGACGCCGACCGCTCGGCCCGGGTGTTCGACGCCGCCCTCGCCGGGCTGCCGCGACCGGCGGAGCTCCCCGGGCGGCCGACCGGCGGGGCCGGGCGCGCGCGGCACCTGCGCGCCGAGGACGTGGCCTACGGCGACGCCCCCGAGCAGCGCCTCGACGTGTGGGGCCCGCCCGGCGCGCGGGACGCCCCGGTCCTCGTCCAGGTGCACGGCGGCGGGTGGACCGGCGGGTCCCGGCGCGTCTCCGCGGCGCCGCTGCTCGGCCACCTCGTCGAGCGGGGGTGGGTGTGCGTCACCGTCGACTACCGGCTGGCCCCCGGGCACCGCCTGGCCGACCAGGTCGCCGACGTGAAGGGGGCGCTGGCGTGGGTGCGCCGCGGGATCGCGGCCCACGGCGGCGACCCCGGCTTCGTCGCGATCAGCGGCGGCTCGGCCGGCGGGCACCTCGCCTCCCTGGCCGCGCTGACGGCCGGCGACCCCGCGCTGCGGCCCCCCGGCGCCGGGGCCGACGCCGACCTCCCGCTGGCCGCCGCCGTCCCGGTGTACGGGGTGCACGACCTGTCCCGCGACGAGCACGGCCTGCACCGCCTGCTGCGCGACACCGTCATCGGCGCGCCGTACGACCCGGCCGTCTGGCTCCCGCTCTCCCCGCTGCACCGCGTCGCCGACGCCGTCGCGGCCGGCACGGCACCGCCGTTCCTGGTGGTGCACGGCACCGCCGACACGATCGTCTCGGTGGGCCAGTCGCGCCGCTTCGTGCGCCGGATGCGGGAGGCGGGCGCGGACGTCCGCCACGCCGAGCTGCCCCGCGCCCAGCACGGCTTCGACTCCTTCCCGACCTCCCGCACCGGGTACCACGTCCGCGCGGTGCACCGGTTCCTCACCGCGGTGCACGACCGCTACCGCTCCCGCGGCGGGCTCTGAGCGGTCCCGCCGCCGGGGACGGCGCGGGCCGCGTCGAGGATCGCCGCGAGGACGTCCGCCACCTCGGCCGGGGCGAACGCGAGTCCGGTGTCGCTCACCGCCAGCTCGATCACGCAGCGCCCGGGGTCGGCGCAGGACCGGGCCCGCCGGAACAGCTCGACGTCCGGCACCGCCCCGGCCGCCGCGGTCAGCGCCTCCGGCGCCACCGGCAGGTGGACGTGGAACAGCGGACCGACGGGCGGATCGGGCACCACCCGCACCCCTGCGGCGCCCAGCCCCTCCACGACGGCCGCGGCGACCGCGACCGCGTGGTCGCGGTACTCGGCCATCCGCGGCAGGTGGACGTCGAGGCCGTCCAGCGCGGCCAGCGCGAGCGGCCACGCGTCGGGCAGCGCCCCGCCGAGCCGCTGCCGCCACACCCCCGCCGCCGCGATCGTCGCCGCGTCGGCCGCCAGCACGGCCCCCCGGACGCCGCGCAGGCCCTTGTAGAGCGAGACGTAGACGCTGTCGAACAGCCCCGCGATCTCGGCGTGCGGGCGGTCGTAGAACGGCTGGGCCTCCCACAGGCGGGCGCCGTCGAGGTGGGTGGCGGCGCCGCGGTCGCGGGCGAGGGCGATCTGCTCGGTGAGCTCGTCCCAGTCCGGGAGGGTGCCGCCGATCTCGCGCTGCGGCAGCTCCCACAGCACGGCGGCCAGCGGTTCGCCGACCGCGCGCAGCGCGCCGGTGTCCAGCGGTCGGTGCGGGTCGCCGACCGGGTGGAAGCGCAGCCCGTGGACCGCGCTGTACCCGCGGCCCTCCCACACGTCGAGGTGGCAGGTGGGGTGCGCGGCGAACGCGGTGCGCCCGCGCGCCTCGGCGTGCACGCGCAGCGCCACCTGCTGCGCCATCGCGCCGGAGGGGAGGAACAGCGCCGCGTCCGTGCCGAGCAGCGTCGCGATCCGCCGTTCCAGCTCGGCGACCGGCGCGGCCGGGTCGGTCCCGGGTCCGACCCGCGCGAGCAGGCGGGTGAGGACCGCGTGCGGGTCGCGGTGCACGTCGGCGTGGGGCGAGAAGGCGCGGGGGATCGTCACGCCGGACTATGGACCTCCCGGGCCGCGCACCGCATCCTGTATCCGATCCCCCCCGGACCCGGAGGCGCTGTGACGATGTGGTGGCTCGGTGGCGCGGCCGTGTGGCTCGTCGGGGCGTGTGCGGTGGCGCTGCTGCTCGGAGCCGTGCTGCGCCGCGGCTGCGCCGCCGTCGCGGACGACCCGCCGCCCGGGCCGCGGCCCGCGCGGGAGCGCGTGCGGGTGCCGGCCCCGCGCCCCGCGGCGTCCTCGCCCTCGACCCCGCCCCACGGGCTGCGGTCGCAGGGCTACCTGTCCTGCGCGGGGTCGGTGCGCCCCCGGTCCTGAGGGCCCCGGGCGCTCAGCCCCCGGCGGCGAGCAGGGCCGCCATGCGGTCGCGCAGCGCCGTCGCGGCGGAGTAGGGGCGCACGAGCACGGTCAGCGCGGCGAGCTCGCCGTCGCGCTCCTCGAGGATGTCCACGCCCTCCAGGTCCCGGTCGCCCACGCGGGCGGCGAACCGGAGCACGTGCCCGTCCGGGCCGGTGTACTCCCCGGTGTAGCGGAAGTCCTCGAACACCGTCACGACGGCGCCCAGCACCGCCCCGAGCGCGTCGCGGCCGTGGTAGGGCCGGTGGGCGACGGGGGAGTGGAACACGGCGTCCGGCGCGAACAGGGCGACGGCGGCCGCGACGTCACCGGCCTCGACGGCGGCCCGGAACCGGGCGGCGGGGGTGGTCATGGGGCGATCATGCCCGCGCGCACCGTCCCGCGGAACGGGTCAGCCGGGGCCCAGCGGCAGGCCCGGTCCGGGGTCGGGGACGGGCAGGCGCAGCTCGACGTCGGGCACGTCGAGGTCGGGCACGTCGAGGTCGGGGGCGTCCAGCTCCGTCCCCGCGACGTCCAGCGCCGGGAGGTCGGCCTCCGCGCCCGAGAGCCGCACGACCGGGGCGTCCGACGCCGTGAGCTCCGCGTCGGGGGCCGCGGCCCGCGCGCCCTGCACGGTGACCGGGCCGAGCTGCACCGGGCCGGTGGTCACCGACGGAGCGGTGGCGCCCACCGTCCCGGGCCCGACCTCCACCGCCCCGGGCCGGACCGCCGGCGCGCCCGGGACGACCCCGGGCGCCTGCACCTCGGGCAGGACCACCGAGGTCCCGCCCCCGGTCCCGCCGTCGCCCGACCCGCCGCCGTCGGTCCCGCCGTCGGTCCCGCCGTCGCCCGCGCCGCCGTCGCCCGCGCCGCTGTCGCCCGCGCCGCCGTCGCCCGAGCCGCCGTCGGTCCCGCCACCACCGTCTCCGCCGCCGGCCGCCCCGCCGCCGGTCCCACCCGCTCCGCCGCCGGCACCCCCGCCCGCCGGCACCCCGCCGTCGGGGGCCGGAGCGCCCGCGCGCGCCGCCGGGGCCGTCGCGGCGCCGGCGAGGCCGGCGAGGTCGGCCCCGGTCACCGCCGGTGCGCCGGCCGCGCCGGGCGGGGCGGCGCCCGCGGGGGCGGGGAGGTCGGTGGCCAGCACCACCAGCTCGGACGGGGTGCCGGCCGGAGCGGCCGGTGCGGCGGGCGCGTCCGCACCGGGGGCGCCGCCCCCCGCGGCCCCGGTGGCGGAGCCCCCGCCGCCGGCGTCGGGCCGGTCGGGCAGCGCCTCCTGCACGGCCACCGTGCCCAGCACCGCCCCGACGACGGCCAGCGCGGCGACGGTGACGGCGGCGCGGGTCTGCCCAGGTGGCCGGGGCGCGGACAGCGTGGGGATCGGGGGCCCGGCGTGGCCGCGCGGGCGCAGCGGCTGCGCCGCCGCGTGCGGGGCGCGCCGGCCCTCCCGGCGCAGGATGTCGGCGACGGAGAGGACCACGGGTCGGGCGGGGTCGGGCGGGGTCACGGGCGGCCTTCCGGGCGGGTGCGGTGCGGGGCGGGCGGGGGAGCGCGGGCAGCGGTCCCGCCCCCGGTTTCGCGCCCCGCGCCGCCGCCGTTGCCCGCCCCGGGCGACGTCACCTGTTCGGCGCGCGGGCTCCACCCGTTCGCTGCGCGTGATCACGCAGCGTCGCCGTCAGCCCTCGGTGAACCGGATTGCTCGATGAGCGAGCGCTCATCTACCGTCGCCCCGGTGACCCCCGTCCGCCCCGTCCGCGCCCGCCGGCTGCCCCCCGACGAGCGGCGGGCCGCGCTGGTCGACGCCACCCTGCCGCTGGTGCTGCGCCACGGCGCGGCGGTGAGCACCCGGCAGATCGCCGCGGCGGCCGGCGTGGCCGAGGGGACGATCTTCCGCGTCTTCCCCGACAAGGACGCCCTGGTCCGGGCCGTGGTCGGCGCGGCGCTGGACCCCGCTCCGCTGCTGGCCGCGCTGGCCGCGGTCGACCCCGCGCGGCCGCTGCGCGACCGCCTCGTCGCGGTCGTGGAGATCGTGCAGGAGCGGCTCGCGGACGTGGTCGTCCTCGTGGACGCGCTCGGCGCGCACCCGCCGGACGGTGCGGGGCCCCACCACCCCGGCGCGTTCCACGAGATGCTGCACACCGCCCTGGTCGAGGTCGTCGGAACGGACGCGGCGCGGCTCCGCGTCCCGGTCGACGAGCTGGCCCGCCTGCTGCGCCTGCTCACCCTCTCCGCCGCGCACCCGCGCCTGTGCGACGGCGCCCCGCCGGGCGCGGACCGGATCGTCGACGTGCTGCTCGACGGCGTGCTCGCCCGGCCCGACACCCGCGAGGACCGCCCGTGCTGATCCGCCTGCTGCGCAGCTCCCTGCGCCCCTACGCCCGGCCGCTGCTGGCGGTGGTCGGGCTCCAGCTCGTCGGCACCATGGCGTCGCTGTACCTGCCCAGCCTCAACGCCGACATCATCGACTCGGGCATCGCCCGGGGCGACACCGGCTACATCCTCTCGGTCGGCGGCTGGATGCTGGTCGTGACGCTGGTGCAGGTCGTCTGCTCGATCGGCGCGGTGTTCTACGGCGCCCGCACCGCGATGGGCTTCGGCCGCGACGTCCGCGGCGCGGTGTTCCACCGGGTCGGCGACTTCTCCGCCCGCGAGGTCAACCGCTTCGGCGCGCCGTCGCTGATCACCCGCAGCACGAACGACGTGCAGCAGGTGCAGATGCTCGTGCTCACCTCCTGCACGATGCTGGTGTCCGCGCCGATCATGTGCGTCGGCGGCGTCGTCATGGCCCTGCGCGAGGACGTCGGGCTGTCCTGGCTGGTGGCGGTGTGCGTGCCGGTGCTGGTCGTCGCCATCGGCCTGGTGATCCTGCGGATGGTGCCGCAGTTCCGGCTCATGCAGGAGCGCATCGACGCCGTCAACCGCATCCTGCGCGAGCAGATCACCGGGGTGCGGGTGGTGCGCGCGTTCGTGCGCGAGCCGCGCGAGACCGAGCGGTTCGGCCGCGCCAACACCAGCCTCACCGACGTCGCGGTCCGCGCCGGACGGCTCCAGGCGCTGATCTTCCCCATCGTCATGCTCGTGCTCAACGTCTCCAGCGTGGCCGTGCTCTGGTTCGGCGCCGAGCGCATCGACGCCGGTCAGATGCAGATCGGCGCGCTCACCGCGTTCCTGCAGTACCTGCTGCAGATCCTCATGGCCGTCATGATGGCCACCTTCATGGCGATCATGATCCCGCGCGCCGCGGTGTGCGCGGACCGGATCGTCGAGGTGCTCGACACCGAGCCGTCGGTGCACCCGTCCGCCGCCCCGGTCGCGCCGGCCCGGCTCGACGGGGTGGTGGAGTTCGACGGGGCCGGCTTCCGCTACCCCGGCGCGGCGGCGCCCGTCCTGTCCGGCGTCACGTTCACGGCCCGGCCGGGGGAGACCACCGCGGTGATCGGGAGCACCGGCTCGGGCAAGTCGACGCTGGTGTCGCTGGTGCCGCGGCTGTTCGACGCCACCGAGGGCGCGGTCCGCGTGGACGGCGTCGACGTGCGCGACCGGGAGCCCGCCGAGCTGCTCGCCCGCATCGGCTGGGTGCCGCAGCGGGCGTTCCTGTTCTCCGGCACGATCGCCTCCAACCTGCGGATGGGCGACCCGGACGCGACCGACGACGACCTGTGGCGCGCCCTGGAGATCGCGCAGGCGGCCGACTTCGTGCGCGAGCGGGGCCTGGACGCACCGATCGAGCAGGGCGGCACCAACGTCTCCGGCGGGCAGCGCCAGCGGCTCGCGATCGCCCGCGCGCTGGTCCGCCGGCCCGCGGTCTACGTGTTCGACGACGCGTTCTCCGCGCTCGACCTGGCCACCGACGCCCGCCTGCGCGCCGCGCTGGCCCCGGAGGTCCGCGACGCCACGGTGATCGTCGTGGCGCAGCGCGTGTCGACGGTGCGCGACGCCGACCGGATCGTCGTGCTCGACGACGGGCACGTCGTCGGGACCGGCCGGCACGACGAGCTGCTGGAGCGCTGCCCGACCTACCGCGAGATCGTCGACTCCCAGATGGAGGTGGCGGTCTGATGAGCACCTCGACCTCCGCGCCCACCACGGCCGCGCCCGCGAAGCAGGACGCCGAGACCGCCGAGGCCGCCCGCGGCATGGCCAACGCCCGCCGCGGCGGCGGGCCCCCGTGGGCCGGCGTGGGCCAGCCCGGCGAGAAGCCCGCGTCGTTCCTCCCCTCCGCGCGCCGCCTGGTCGGGCGGCTCGCGCCCGAGCGGTGGGGCGTCCTCGCGGTGCTGGTGCTCGGCGTGGTGTCCACCGCGCTGAACGTCGTCGGCCCGCTGCTGCTGGGCGCGGCCACCGACGTCATCTTCGCCGGGGTGATCGGGCGGTCGCTGCCGGCCGGGATCACCGCGGAGGAGGCCGTCGAGCGGGCCCGCGCCGACGGCGACGACACGGTGGCCAACCTGGTCGAGGCGCAGGGCGTCATCCCGGGCGTCGGGATCGACTTCCCCGCCCTGGGGATGGTGCTGCTCGGCGTCATCGCGCTCTACGTCGGCGCGGCGCTGTTCGGCTACGCGCAGGGCTACCTGCTCAACGGCATCGTGCAGCGCGTCGTGCTCGTGCTGCGCCGCGAGTGCGAGGAGAAGCTGCACCGCCTGCCGCTGCGCTACCTCGACGCCCAGCCGCGCGGCGAGATCCTCTCCCGCGTCACCAACGACGTCGACAACGTGTCCACGAGCCTGCAGCAGACGCTGTCGCAGCTGCTCACCTCGCTGCTCACCCTCGTCGGCGTGCTGGTGATGATGCTGGTCGTCTCGCCGCTGCTCACCGTGGTCGCGCTGGTGGCCATCCCGCTGTCCCTCGCCCTGACCGCGGCCATCGCGAAGCGCAGCCAGCCGCAGTTCGTGGCGCAGTGGCGCCACACGGGCCGGCTCAACGCCCTGATCGAGGAGTCGTTCACCGGCCACGAGCTGGTGCGGGTGTTCGGCCGGCGCGAGCAGAGCGACGCCGAGTTCGCGCGCCGCAACGCCGACCTGCACGACGCGAGCTTCCGGGCGCAGTTCGTCTCCGGGATCATCATGCCGTCGATGATGTTCCTCGGGAACCTCACCTACGTGTTCGTCGCCGTCATCGGCGGGCTCCAGGTCGCGGGCGGGGCGCTGTCGCTCGGCGCGGTGCAGGCGTTCATCCAGTACTCGCGCCAGTTCACCCAGCCCCTGACGACCGTGGCGTCGATGGCGAACCTGCTGCAGTCCGGCGTGGCCTCGGCCGAGCGGGTGTTCGCCCTGCTCGACGCCGACGAGCAGAGCCCGGACCCGGCGGTGCCCGCCGTGCGGACGAGCGCGCGCGGCCGCGTGGCGTTCGAGGGCGTGTCGTTCCGCTACGAGCCCGGCACCCCCCTGATCGAGGACCTGTCCCTGGTGGCCGAGCCCGGTCAGACCGTCGCGATCGTCGGGCCGACCGGCGCGGGCAAGACCACGCTGGTCAACCTGGTCCTGCGCTTCTACGAGCTCGACGCCGGGCGGATCACCCTCGACGGTGTCGACACCACCGCGATGAGCCGCGCGGACCTGCGCTCCGGGATAGGCATGGTCCTGCAGGACACCTGGCTGTTCGGCGGCACGATCCGCGACAACATCGCCTACGGCAACCCGGACGCCACCGAGGAGGACCTGCTCGCCGCGGCGCGGGCCACCTACGTCGACCGGTTCGTGCGCAGCCTCCCCGACGGCTACGACACCGTCATCGACGAGGAGGGCTCCAACGTCTCGGCGGGGGAGAAGCAGCTGGTCACGATCGCGCGGGCGTTCCTGGCCGACCCGTCGCTGCTGATCCTCGACGAGGCCACCAGCTCGGTCGACACCCGCACCGAGGTCCTGGTGCAGCGGGCGATGGCCGCGCTGCGCAGCGACCGCACCAGCTTCGTCATCGCCCACCGGCTGTCCACCATCCGGGACGCCGACCTCATCCTCGTGATGGAGGCGGGCCGGATCGTCGAGCAGGGCACGCACGCCGAGCTGCTGGAGGCGGGCGGGGCGTACCGGGCGCTGTACGAGTCCCAGTTCGCCGGGGCCGCGCCCGAGTAGGCCCGTGCGCGCGGACGGTCGCCGGGACCGCCGTTCCCGCTCACGACGACCGGGTCCCGGCCCGGCGCGACGGGGACCGCGCCCCGACCGCAGCCGCACCGCAACCCCACCGCAGCCCCACCGCAGCCGGACCGCGACGCGATCGTGCCCTCGCGACCGCCCGGGGCCGGTACGGTCGGCCCCATGCCCGCCGTCGCCGTGCCCGGTGCCACCACCGTGCCGGTCCTTCAGGGGTACCTGGCGGTGCCGCGGGGCGCGGGGCCGTGGCCCGGGGTCGTGGTGCTGCACGAGGCGTTCGGGCTCACCGACGACACCCGCGCGCAGGCCGACCGGCTCGCCGCCGAGGGCTACCTCGCGGTCGCGCCCGACCTGTTCACCCGCGGCGGGCTGCGCTGCCTGCGGTCGACGTTCGCCGCGGTGCTCGCCGGCGAGGGCCCGGCGTTCGGCGACATCGAGGCCGTGCGGCTGTGGCTGGCCGCCCGCCCGGAGTGCACGGGCCGCACCGGCGTGATCGGGTTCTGCCTGGGCGGCGGGTTCGCCCTGGGCGCCGCGGCGCGCGGCTTCGACGCCGCGTCGGCGAACTACGGCCAGCTGCCCCGCGGCGCCGCCGAGGTGCTGCGCGGCGCCTGCCCGGTGATCGCGTCGTACGGCGCGGAGGACCGGCCGCTGCGCGGGACGGCCGCCCGGCTGGACGCGGTGCTCACCGAGCTGGGCGTCGAGCACGAGGTCCGCGAGCACCCCGGCGCGGGCCACTCGTTCCTCAACCGGGAGTCCGGGATCGTGCCGGGTATGATGCGGGTCACGGGGCTGGGCGGGTACCACGAGCCGTCCGCCGCGGAGGCGTGGCGGCACATCCTCGCCTGGTTCGACCGGCACCTCAGGCGGTAGCCCGACACGCCGTCCGGCCGCTGGCCGAGCGCCGAGAGGGCATGATCGTCCGACGGGCGGGCGTGGGGTCCGGATGGGTCGTCGAGCGGTCCGGAACCCCGAGTCTATGAGGTTCCTGAGAGTGTTACTCGGCGTTCGGACCAACCGAGTTCGCATACGGACCTACCAGCTGCCACTCGTCGCATCAGGTGCGACGCCCGGCCGGGGGCGCTCTCAGAGTCGCAACCCGGTCCCCGTCCCCCCTCCTACGGTTCCCCCCATGGAGCCCAGGGACATCGCCGCCGTGCGCACCGCGTGGATCGCCGCGCTGGGCGCCGTGCTGGTCGGTCCCGTGCTGCTGCGGCTGGCGACGGCGCCCCCCATGCCGATGTGGACGCAGCTGTCCACGGTCACCGGCCTGCTCGCGATGTCCTCGATCGTCGCCGCCGCCGTGCTGCCCTCCCGCGTCCGCTCCCTGACGCGGGTGTTCGGCATCGAGGGCGTGCTGGAGGTGCACCGCAGCCTCGGCGTGCTGGCCGCCTCGCTCGTGCTGGCCCACCTGGCCTGCGTCGTGGCGGCGGACCCCGCCGACGCCGCGCTGCTCGTGCCCGAGTACGCCACCCGCGCCTCGACGGCCGCGACGATCGCCACCCTGGCGATCGGGGCGCTCGTCGGGCTGGCCCTCACCCGCTCCCGCACCAAGCACCTGCCCTACGAGCTGTGGCGCTGGAGCCACATCGGGCTGGCGGCCGTCGTCGTCATCGGCAGCGCGATGCACGTCTGGTACCTCCAGCAGCTCGTCACCGACGCCGTCCTGGGCGCGGTGCTCGGCCTGCTCGCCGTGGCGCTGTTCGCGGTCCTGCTGCACCGCTGGGTGCTGCGCGCCTGGACCGACCCGTCGGCCGAGTTCGTGGTGCGCGAGGTGCGGCCCGAGTCGGCCACGGTGAGCACGCTCGTGCTCGACCGCCGCCGCGGGCGCCACGCGGGGGAGTACGTCCCCTTCACGTTCGCCCCGGGCCAGTTCGCCTGGCTGCGGCTGCAGCGCTCGGTCGCCGCCCCCGAGCACCCGTTCACGATCGCCTCCTCCGCCGCCGACGGCGACGTCCTGGAGTTCACCGTCCGCCGCCACACCGGAGGGTTCACCGACGGCATCGGCGGCCTGCAGCCCGGGCAGCTGGTCTGGGTGGACGGCCCGCACGGCGCGTTCACCTCCGACGACGGCTGCCGGGGCGACGGGATGGTCCTGATCGCCGGCGGCGTCGGCGTCACCCCGATGATGAGCATCCTGCGCACCGCCGCCCACCGCGGCGATCCCCGGCGCTTCCACCTGGTGCTCGTCGTCCGCCGCCGCGACGACGTCCTGTTCCGCTCCGAGCTCGCCGCGCTCGCCGGGGTCCTCGACCTCCGGGTCACCGAGGTCGTGCGGTCGCCCGGCGGGGACACCGCCGCGCTGGTCGCGGCGCTGGCCGACGAGCCCGCCCCCGCCCGGCTCGACTACTTCGTCTGCGGCGCGCCCGCGCTCGTCGCCACCGCCTTCCACGCCTGCGAGGCCCTCGGAGTCCCCGCCGACCAGGTCCGCACCGAGCAGTTCGACATGGCCTGACCCTCCCCGTCCCCCCGTCCGTCCCCGCCGGATCGTCCGCTCCCCCCACCGCACGCTCCCCCGCACGTGTACGAAAGGGCTCCCCGACCCATGCTCCGCCGTGTTCCCCGCGCCCTGCGCGTCGCCGTCCTCGGGACGGTGCTCCTCGCGGTCCTCGCCTCGATCGCGCAGTCCTGGACGAACTCCACGCCCGGCGCGGGCGGCTACGTCCAGACCCAGTGGGGTCCGCTCGGCCCGGCCGACCGCAACCTCCTCATCGCCGTGCGCCTCGCCGGCCTGTGGGAGGGCCCGACCGGTGAGTCGGTCGCGAACCAGGGCAGCGCGGAGGAGGTCCGGCAGGTCGGGGCGAACCTGGGCGTCGAGCACGCCGAGCTCAACCGGATCACCCTGGACTACGCCAGCCAGCTCGGCGTCCAGCTGCCCTCCAGCCCCAACGCCATCCAGATGGGCTGGATGAACGAGATCGCCTCGAAGACGGGCACCGACTACGACCGGACGTTCGTCCAGATCACCCGCGAGGCGCACGGCTCCGTGCTGCCGGTGATCGCCGAGGTCCGGGCCGGCACCCGCAACGAGCTGGTGCGCCGGTTCGCCGAGGAGGCCAACGCGTACGTGACGCGGCACATCGGCTACCTGGAGAGCACCGGGCTCGTCGACTACCAGGCCATGCCCGAGCCGCCCTCGCCCGGCCTGCTGTCGGCCGACCGCGGCCCGTTCGACCTGATCGTCCCCGGCCTGGTCGTGCTCGCCGCCCTGCTCGCCGCCGCCGGCCTGCTCTCCGCGCTGCGCCGCCGCCCCCGCCCGGCCCCCGACTCCGTGCTCCCCGGCGGCCCGCCGGTGACCGGCCGCGCCATCGCCGCGATCGCCGCGGCCCCCGCCGCGCCGGCGCCCCGCAGCGCGCGCTCCCGCGTCCCCGTCCCGCGCCCCGCCGTGACCACCGACTCGGGCGCCTACCAGATCACCGCCACGCCGGAGCCGGAGCCCGTCGCCCCCGGGTACGCCCAGGGCGAGTACGCGCCCGCCGAGTACGCCCAGACCGGTTACGCCCAGGGCGAGTACGCCCAGGCCGAGTACGCGCAGCCCGACTACGCCACCGGCTACAACGACGTCCGGTACGCGGACGCCGAGTACGCCGACACCCGGTACGCCGGAGCCGAGTACGGCCCCGACTACACCGGCGCCCGCTACGCCGACGCCGCTCCCGCGGGCCTCGGGCCCGAGGAGGCCGCCGAGCGCACCGGACCCCTGCCGCGCTCGCGGCGGTCCCGGTCCCGCCACTCCGTCCGCACGTGACCCGTTCCGCTCCCCGTCCCGCTCCCCGATCCACAGCTCCCCGAGAGGCGCGCTCCCCGATGCCCACTCCCCGTCACCACCAGCTCCGCAAGGTCGCGGTGTCCCTCGCCGCGGTCACGGCCGTCGTCGGTCTCGCCGCCTGCGACATCGGCCTCGGCACCCCGGGCGCCGCCGCCCCGACCTCGGCCCCGACCTCGGTCGCCGCCGTGCCCGTCGGGTCGGTCGAGGAGCTCGAGCCCAGCCCCGACTCCGAGGCGCCCGAGGCCCCCGCCGAGGAGGCGCCCGCCGACGGCGGTGCCGAGGAGGCCCCGGACGGGGCCCCCGCCGACGGTGAGGAGGAGGCCCCCGCCGACGGCGCCCCGGCCGAGGAGGAGGGCGCCGAGGGCGAGGAGGCCCCGGCCGACGGTGCCCCGGTCGTGGAGGCTCCCGCCGAGGGCGAGGAGGCCCCCGCGGACGGCGCCCCGGTCGAGGAGACCCCCGAGGCCGAGGCCCCCGTGGCCGCGCCGCCCGCCCCGCCGGCCGCACCCGCGAACAACGGTCTGGAGGTGCTCGGCACCGACTGCTCCAACAGCGACCTGGAGCCGCACACCGGGTTCCAGGAGGCGCCCCGCTGCGTGCAGTCCTCCCACGGCGAGGTGGCGTCGGCGGACAACAGCCCGTCGCTGCTGATCACCGACTTCCCCGCGACGATCGGCGCCGGTGAGGAGTTCGACATCCAGGTCAGCACCCGCAACCTGGTGCGGGACCGGTTCCTCGGTGCCGCTGCCGGGGGGTACTACCTGGAGAGCTCGTTCCTCAACGCCGAGGGCATCCAGCGCGGGCACTTCCACACCGCCTGCCGCATCCTGCCCAGCGTGGACGTCGCGCCCGACGCCGAGCCCGCGCCCGAGTTCTTCCTCGCCACGCAGGACAACGGCGGCGGCTCCGAGGCCGACCAGGTCGTCGTGCCGGTCACCGGCCTCGACGAGCCCGGCACCTACCAGTGCTCGGTGTGGGCGGGCGACGGGTCGCACCGCACCCCGCTGATGCAGCGGGCCAACCAGACCCCGGCCTTCGACTCGGTGCGCATCACCGTCACCTGACGAACACCCCGCGCACGGATCGTGCCCGGCAGCTGGTTGCGCAAGCAACTATGCTGCCGGGCATGACCGGTATCGCCCCCCGGGGGCTGCACCACGTCACCGCCATCGCGGGTGACCCGCAGGCCAACGTCGACTTCTACACGCGCGTGCTGGGCCTGCGCCTGGTCAAGCGCACGGTGAACTTCGACGCCCCCGACACCTACCACCTCTACTACGGCGACGGCGCCGGCCGCCCCGCCACGCTGCTGACGTTCTTCCCGTGGCGCGGCGTGCCGTCGGGCCGGCAGGGCAGCGGCCTGACCACCGCGACGGCGTTCGGCGTGCCGCCGGAGTCGCTGGGCTGGTGGCAGAGCCGCCTCGCCGCCCTCGCCGTCGACCACGACGCCCCGCGCACCCGCGACGGCGAGGAGGTCCTGACGCTGCGCGACCCCGACGGCCTGGTGATCGACCTCGTCGCCGCCCCCGGCGACGAGCGGTCCGGCTGGGACGGGGCCGCCGACGTCCCGGCGGAGCACGCCGTCCGCGGGCTGCACTCCCTCACGCTGTCGGAGGCCGTGCCCGAGCGCACCGTCGACCTGCTCACCGGGATGCTGGGGATGACCCCGGCCGGCGAGGACGGCGACCGGGCCCGCTTCGCGATGGCCGGCGGCGGCTCCGGTGCCGTGCTCGACGTCGCCGCCGACCGCCGCCCGCGCGGGCTGCAGGCCGGCGGCACCGTGCACCACATCGCCTTCCGCGTGCCCGACCGGGCGACCCAGGAGCGCTGGCGGGCCGAGCTCGTCGAGGCGGGGCTGCAGGTCACCGAGATCCGCGACCGGCAGTACTTCACCTTCATCTACTTCCACGAGCCCGGGGGCGTCCTGCTGGAGATCGCCACCGACGAGCCGGGCTTCGCGATCGACGAGCCGCTGCTGGAGCTGGGCCGGTCGCTGAAGCTGCCGCCGTGGCTGGAGCCCAGCCGCGCGCAGATCGAGGCCGCCCTGCCGCCGCTGCGGGTCGGGCAGTGACCCGGCCGCACGTCCTGCTCGACGGGACCGGCTCGCCGCCGCTGCTCCTGCTGCACGGCACGGGCGGGGACGAGAACGACCTGCTCCCGCTGCGCGACCACCTCGCCCCCGGCGCCCCCGTGCTGTCCCCGCGCGGCACGGTGCTGGAGAACGGGATGCCGCGGTTCTTCCGCCGCCTCGCCGAGGGCGTCCTCGACGAGGACGACCTGCGCGCCCGCGTCGACGAGCTGGCCGGCTTCGTGACCGACGCGGCGCCCGGACACGACGGCGCCTGGTGGGCCGTCGGGTTCTCCAACGGCGCCAACACCGCGTCCGCGCTGCTGCTGCGCTCGCCCGGGCTGCTGGCCGGGGCGGTCCTGTTCGCCGCGATGGTGCCCTTCGCGCAGCCGCCGCAGGTCGACCTGACCGGCAAGCGGGTCGCGGTGGCGAACGGCCGCCGCGACCCGCTCGTCCCGGCCGCGCAGACCGCGACGCTCGTCGCGCAGCTGCGCGAGCGCGGGGCGGAGGTGGTCGAGTTCCCCCACCCCGGGGGGCACGGCATCGACCCCGGGCTGCTCCCGGACCTGCGCGCGTTCGTGGGGGGCGGAGCGGCCCCGCAGCGCTAGGGTGCCGGGCATGGCCCGGTACTTCGACGTGCACCCGGTGGACCCCCAGGCCCGCGCGATCGGCCAGGTGGCCGACGTCGTGCGGGACGGGGGGCTGATCGCCTACCCGACCGACTCCTGCTTCGCGCTGGGCTGCCAGCTCGGCAACGGCAAGGGGCTGGAGCGGATCCGGGAGATCCGCCGGCTCGACGACAAGCACCACTTCACGCTGGTGTGCGCCGACTTCGCCCAGCTGGGCCAGTTCACGATCGTGCCCAACGCGGTGTTCCGGGCGATCAAGGCGAGCACGCCGGGCCAGTACACGTTCATCCTGCCGGCCACCAAGGAGGTGCCGCGCCGGCTGCTGCACCCGAGGAAGAAGACCGTCGGCGTGCGCATCCCCGACCACCCCGTCGCCCAGGCGCTGCTCGCCGAGCTGGGGGAGCCGCTGCTGTCCTCGACGCTGCTGCTGCCCGGCGAGCCCGAGCCGCTCACCCAGGGCTGGGACATCAAGGAGCGGCTCGACCACGTCGTCGACGCCGTCATCGACTCGGGGGAGTGCGGCACCGAGCCCACGACGGTCGTCGACCTGTCGGGCGACGAGCCCGAGATCGTGCGCCGCGGGGCGGGCGACCCGGCCCGGTTCGAGTAGGCGCCGGGGCCCGCCCCGGGCGTCAGCGGCTCTGCAGCGCGTCCAGCGCGACGGCCATCGCCGCGGCCACGCGGAAGTCCAGCCGCGGGTCGTGCACCGCCACGTCGTAGCGGTCGCGCACCGCGCGGCGGCGCTCGCTGGTCAGCACCGGCGCCCCGGTCGCGGTGTCGGTGAAGTCGAAGTGGAACACGAAGGGCACCCACACGTCGCCCACGTAGGGCAGGAGCGTCCACACCCGGCGCAGCACGGCGATGACGGGGCGGCGCTCCTGCCCTCGGGCCTCCAGCCCGGGCGCGGCGAGCGTCCAGGTGGAGCGGAGCAGGCTCGCGCCGAACTCCTTGCGGAACCAGCCGATGGGCCGGCCCGCCTCGTCGAGCACGTCGTGCTCGGCCCGGACGTCGAGGCGCTGGCGGGCCTTGAACGAGAACACCCGCCGCGACTTCGACTCGTCGGTGAAGAACTGCACCTCCTCCTTGAGCCGCAGGCGCTTCTGCTCGGCGAAGGCGAGCAGCGGCCCCTCGCTCCCGTCGGGGTTCGCCGCGAACACGAGGTAGCGGTTCACCATGACGGTGATCTTCTGGCGGACGAGGAAGCGCGGCACCGCCATCGGCGGCTGCTGGGGCACGGTCACCACGGGGAGTCTTCCAGGTCCGTCACCCGCACGGGTCACGCGTGCGCTGATGCGCATCACCGCACGTCACGAGGGTCCCTCGATCGGGTGTTCCCCCCGACGGTGGGCGTCCGTAGCGTTGCTGCGCGTCACCTCCGCCGTCGTCCGAAGGAGATCCCGTGTCCCTGACCGTCCCGCCCGCCCTGCTCGAGAGGGCCCGCCGGAGCGCCCCCGAGGACGTCGCGCTCGATCCCGACTTCGACGCGGAGTTCCTCGCCTGCATCCGCGACTCCCTGCCCTACGCCTGGGCGATGGTGGAGCGCCTGGCCGACGAGCTGGCGGCGAGCGGGGCGCCGTCCGCGCAGAACACCGAGGTGCCGCCGGACGACGCCGCCTGGGGCCAGGTGTTCCGGCTCGTCGGCAGCGACGCGATGCGCGCGGCGGTGCAGCGCCACTTCGGCGTGCGGCTGGCCTTCCAGAACTGCTGCCGGGTCGGGCTGTTCCGGCCCGACGCGGTGGCCGAGCACGAGCGGTTCGTCTCGCCGCAGGCCCAGCTGCTCAACCAGCGGCCGGAGCTGCTCAACTGCTGACGTGCGCGACGACCCCGGCGGCCCAGCCGGCGGGGTCGTCCCACGCCTGCAGCCGGCGCCGCGTGGTGAACTCCCGCTCCCGCCCCGTCAGGGGATCGGTGAAGGCCAGCTCCGCGGCGAGCAGCTGCAGCGGGCGGCGGAAGTCGTCGGCCGCCGGCTCGCGCACCAGCGGGTAGAGGTCGTCGCCCAGGATCGGTGCGCCCAGCCCGGCCAGGTGCACGCGGAGCTGGTGGGTGCGCCCGGTCGTGGGGACGAGCCGGTAGCGGGCCAGCCCGCCGCGGACCTCCGCCGGCGCCACGTGCGTCTCGGCGTTGACCGGGCCGGGCACCTCCTGCGCGGTGAGGACGCCGCGCTCCTTGACGATGCGGCTGCGGACGGTGCGCGGCAGCTCCAGGCCCGGGACGTGCGGCGCCACGGCCTCGTAGGCCTTGCGCACCCGGCGGTCGCGGAACAGCGTCTGGTACGCGCCGCGGTCGGCCCGCCGGACCACGAACAGCACGAGACCGGCGGTGCCGCGGTCGAGGCGGTGCGCCGGGCTCAGCTCGGGCAGGTCCAGCTCGCGGCGCAGCCGCACCAGCGCGGTCTGGGCGACGTGGCGACCGCGGGGGATCGTGGCCAGGAAGTGCGGCTTGTCCACCACCAGCACGTGCTCGTCGCGGTGCACGATCCCGATCGGGAACGGCACCGGGGGCTCCTCGGGCAGGTCGCGGTGCAGCCACAGGTAGGTCGCGGGCCGGTAGGGCGCGCCGGGGGCGAGCGGGCCGTCGAGCGTGACGATCCGCCCCTGCGCGAGCAGGGCGTCGACGCGCTCGGGCGCGACGCGGGGGAGCCGCTCGACGAGGTGGTCGCGCATCGTCGCCCACGACCCGCCGTCGGGGGTGCGCAGGCGGGCGGCGTCCAGGCCGAGGCGCGGGGGCAGCGGGGACGCGGGCCCGCGCCGCCGCGCTACAGCTCCGCCCGGATCTTGCCCAGCAGCGCCACCGTGCGGTCCAGCGGCTCGATCTGGGCGCACAGCCGGTCCATCACCGCCGCGTACTGGTCGACCTCGGAGCGCCGCTCCAGGTACAGCGCGCTGGTCAGCTGCTCCAGGTAGACGATGTCGGGCAGCTCGCGCTCGGCGAACCGCAGGATCGTGAACGGCCCGCCCGCGGCGGCGTGCCCGCCGTAGCGGAACGGTGCCACCTGCAGCCGCACGTTGGGCCGCTCGGCCAGCCGGATCAGGTGGTCGAGCTGGGCCCGGGTGAGGTCCTCGTCCCCCAGCTGGCGGCGCAGCGCGGCCTCGTCGACCACGGCCCACAGCGTCGGGCCGCCGCGCTGGCTCAGGACCTCCTGGCGGCGCATGCGCAGCTCGACGCGGCGCTCCACCTCGCGCGGGTCGTCGTAGGCCAGACCGATGACGGCGCGGGCGTAGTCGCGGGTCTGCAGCAGGCCGGGTACGAACTGCACCTCGTAGGTGCGGATCAGCGACGCCGCCTGCTCCAGCCCGATGTAGGTCTCGGCCCAGGTGGGCAGCAGGTCGGAGTAGCGGTGCCACCACCCCGGGGAGTTGGCCTCCCGGACCAGGCCGAGGAACTGGGTGACGTCCTCGCCACCGGTGACGCCGTAGGCGCGCAGGAGGTCGACGACGTCGCGCTCCTTGAAGCCGACCCGGCCCAGCTCCAACCGGCTGATCTTGGCCGCCGACGCCCGGATGACCTCGCCCGCGGCCTCGCGCGTCATGGGCTTCTTCTCCCGCAGGCGCCGCAGCTGCCCGCCGAGGGCGATGCGCAGCGCCGTGGGGCCGGCGGTGCGCCGCGGATCATCGGGGGTGTCGTCGTCGTGCCCGTCGTCGCCGTGCACGCCCGCTCCTCACGTCGGCCCCCCGGTCCGGGGATCACCCGGCCAGGTCGTCGAACTCCCCGGCGCGGACGCCCACGATGAACGCCGCGATCTCCGCGCGAGTGTAGACCAGGGTCGGACCTGCGGGATGTCGGGAGTTGCGCACGGCGACACCCCCGTCCGGCAGCTCCGCCAGCTCCACGCAGTTGCCGGTGGGGTTGCTCGCCGAGCTCTTCCGCCACCGCGCCGTCTCCTGCAGATGCACGTGCAGATGTTCACGCACCAGCACTTGCAGATGCAAGCTCGTTCCGACACGATCGTGTTGCACTCGACGCGACGCACCGCGACGAGCTGGCAGTTTCGTGACGATGCGTGACGATGAACACGCCGCGGTCGGGCCGCGGCCGGGGTGAGGGGTGAGGGGCGATGAACCTGTCGTGGGGCGCCGGTCCGACCGAGGGGTCCGCGGCGCGCGGGTCCCGGCCCGGCCGATCGCCGCAGCCGCCGCACCTGGCGCCGGTCCCCGACCCGCTCGCCCCGAACCCGCTCGCCCGGCACGTCGGGCTGGCCGACCAGCTCGCCCCCATGGTCGACGTGTGGGAGCGCCTGCTCACCGCCCACCAGCCCGACCGCAACGGCCGCTGCCGCACCTGCACGCAGGGCGGCACGGGCCTGCCCGCCACGCACTGGCCGTGCGCGCTGCACGGGCTCGCCGAGCTCGCCCGCTCGCGGCACGGCCTGGCCGAAGGCGCCTGAGCGCCCCCGGGACCCGGCGGCCGGCGCCTCCTCCTGGACGCCGGCCGCCGTGACCTCGGCGTCCCGCGCCCCCGGCCGCCGCCGCGGCGCCCCCGACCCCGCCGGTGCGCCCCGACCCCGCCGGTGCGCCCCGACCCCGCCGGTGCGCAGCGCGGCGGCGCGGCCCCGGCACAATGGCGCGGCGCCGCCGCTCGGCCGGCGCCCCCCCGCTCCCCGTCCCGCCAGGAGGCCCCGCGGATGACCCCCGCCCCCGCACCGACCCGCCCCGACTGGTGGCGCGACGCGGTCGTCTACCAGGTCTACATCCGCAGCTTCGCCGACGGGAACGGGGACGGCCTGGGCGACGTCGCGGGCATCCGCGCCCGCCTGGGCTACCTGCGCGACCTCGGCGTCGACGCGCTGTGGATCAACCCGTGGTACCCGTCGCCGGGAGCGGACGCGGGCTACGACGTCAGCGACTACCGCGCCGTCGAGCCCGCCTTCGGCACCGCGGAGGAGGCGACCGCCCTCATCGCCGAGGCCCACGAGCTGGGCCTGCGGATCATCCTCGACATCGTCCCCAACCACACCTCCGACCAGCACGCCTGGTTCCGGGCCGCGCTGGCCGCGGGACCCGGTTCGCCCGAGCGGGCGCGCTACCACTTCCGCCCCGGCCGGGTCGGCCCGTCCGGGCAGGAGGGCCCGCCCAACGACTGGCGCAGCGTCTTCGGCGGCCCCGCCTGGACGCAGGCGCCCGACGGGGAGTGGTACCTGCACCTGTTCGACTCCGCGCAGCCGGACCTGAACTGGGACCTCCCCGAGGTGCGCGAGGAGTTCGAGTCGATCCTGCGGTTCTGGTTCGACCAGGGCGTCGACGGCTTCCGCATCGACGTGGCGCACTCGCTGGTCAAGGACCCGGCCCTGCCCGACGTCGGCGAGGAGGAGGAGGCCCTGCTCGACGCCGTCGGCGGCCCGGGGCACCCGTTCTGGGACCGCGACGGCGTGCACGAGGTCTACCGCGGCTGGCGCCGGGTCGCGGAGTCCTACGCGCCGGAGCGGGTGTTCGTGGCCGAGGCGTGGGTGGCCTCGCCCGAGCGGCTCGTGCGCTACCTGCGGCCCGACGAGCTGCACACCGCGTTCAACTTCGACTACCTCTCCGCGCCCTGGGACCCGGCGGCGCTGCGCCGGGTCATCGACGGGTCGCTGGCCACGAACGCCTCGGTCGGCGCGCCCGCCACGTGGGTGCTGTCCAACCACGACGTGGTGCGGCACGTGTCGCGGCTGGGCCGCCCGCCGGCGAAGGGCCACGCGCTGGGCGACCTGGCCCCCGTGGAGCAGCTGGACCTGGAGCTGGGCCGCCGCCGCGCCCGCGCCGCCGCGCTGCTGATGTTCGCCCTCCCCGGGGGCGCGTACGTCTACCAGGGCGACGAGCTGGGCCTGTGGGAGGTCGAGGACCTGCCCGACTCCGTGCGCCAGGACCCCACGTTCCGCCGCACCGGGGGGAAGGAGATCGGCCGCGACGGCTGCCGCGTCCCGATCCCGTGGTCGGGCACCGCCGCGCCGTTCGGGTTCAGCCCGGACGGGACCACCGCCGCGCCGTGGCTGCCCCAGCCCGCCTCGTTCGCCGCCGTCACCGCGGAGGCGCAGGACGGCGACCCGGGCTCGGCGCTCACGCTCTACCGGACCGCGCTGCGGCTGCGCCGGGAGCACGTGGCCGGCCCGCTGACCTGGCTGCCGTTCGAGCCCGACGTGCTCGCGTTCACCCGCGACGGCGGCTTCACCTGCCTGGTCAACCTGTCCGGCGCCCCGGTGGCGCTGCCCGCCGACCGGCGGGTGCTGCTCGCGACCCAGGAGCTGGACGGGGAGCTGCCCGTGGACGCGGCGGCCTGGCTCGTCCCGTCCTGACCGCGCCCTACACTCCGGCGGTGTGATCCGACTCCGCTCGTTCGCCGTCGCCGCCGGCACCGCCCTCGTCCTGCTCGGCACCGCCGCGTGCGGGGGCGGCGCCAGCAGCACGCAGTGCGGGATCGACGGCTGCACGGTCACCTTCCCGCGCTCGGGCGAGGCGGCGGTGTCCGTGCTGGGCGTGTCCGCGCGGCTGGTCGACGTCGACGCCGGGCAGGCGACGATCGAGGTGGCCGGGCAGACCGTCACCGTGCCCGTCGGCGGCGAGGCCAGCGCCCAGGGCTTCACCGTGGGCGTCCAGTCCGTGACCGACACCGAGGTGGTCGTGCGGGTGCGGCCCGGCGCCCCGGCCTGAGCCCGGCCTCAGGGCTCGTAGATCCAGGTGTCCGGGCGCGACGGGTGCGGCCCGCGCCGGTGGTAGGGCGCCTCGGGGATGCGCAGCGGCAGGAAGCCGGTGTCCTCGGTGAACACCGTCTCCTGCCGGTAGCGGGGCAGCAGCTCCGGCGGGCGCCCCTCGCCGTCGAGCTGCACCGGCTCGCTGTGCCCGTCCCAGGGCCCGCCCACGAGCAGGGCGGTCCCCATCGGCGTGTGCGCGGCCACCCGTGCATCCTGGCACCCATGACCGACGAGGACGAGTGGTACTACAGCCTGCGGGACGGGAGGGTCGTGCGCGCCGAGGAGGCGAAGGCGGTCGACCGGCTCGGCCCCTACCCCGACCGGGAGACCGCGGCCCGGGCCCTGGAGATCGCGCGCGGGCGCACCGAGGAGGCGGACCGCGCGGACCGCGAGTGGCGCGGCGACGACGAGGACGACGACTGACGTGCTCCGCAGGTTGATCTGGACGACCGCGGCCGTGGCGCTGGGCGCCGGTCTGCTGGCCCTGCCGGGGGTGCTCCCCGACGGGCCGGTGCTCGGCGGCCCCGACCCGGCGCCGACGCCGTCCCCCGTGGCGGCGCCCGTCCCGGCCCCGACGGCGGTGCCGGCCCGCACCGCACCGGTCGACCCGCTGCTGACCAGCGCCGACCGGGCGGCGGGCCTGCGCGGGTCGACCGTCCCGCCCGTCGGGACGGGGGAGCCGGTGACCGTGCCCGGCGAGGTCGCAGCCCCCGGGCCCGGCCCGGTGCGCACGGTCCGCGTCGAGGTCGAGGGCGGGCTGCCGGTCGACCCCACCGGGGTCGCGAACTTCGTCCTGGGCACCCTGAACCACCCGAGCAGCTGGGGCCGGGACGGCGCGATGACCTTCGCCCGCACCGACGGCCCGGCCGACGTCGTGGTCGTGCTGGCCAGCCCGGAGACCTCGGAGCGGCTGTGCCGGCCCCTGGACACCGGGGGCACGCTGTCGTGCAGCGTCGGCGACCGGGCGATCATCACCCACCACCGCTGGGTGCTGGCCCACCCCGACTACGGCACCGACCGCACCGGCTACCGCCACTACGTCGTCAACCACGAGGTCGGGCACGTGCTCGGCTACGGCCACGTGCCCTGCCCGGGCGCGGGTGTGCCGGCGCCGGTGATGATGCAGCAGACCCTCGGGCTGCGGGGGTGCGCCCCGAACCCGTGGCCGTTCCCCTGACCGCCGCCCGGCCCCTCACCGGGCGGCGGCCGGTCCGGCCGCGGCCCCGGCGAGCTGCTGCTCGGTGAGCCGGCGGACCAGCGCCGTGGTCGCGGTGTCCCGCGCCCGGGCGGTGAGCGGCGCCGGGCGGCGGGGCAGGTGCCGGAGGGGGGTGCGGTAGCTGAAGTAGCTGCCGTTCGGGGCGTCGACCGGGTCGAGGGCGAGGCGGGCGAGCGCGGCCGCGGACCGCTCGGGGGGCACGGCGAGACCCACCGCCGCGCGGCGCGCGAGGGGCGGCAGGTCCGACCCGATCGCGGTCGCGACCATCCCCGGGTGCACCGAGTACGCGGTGAGCTCGCCGTCGTGCCGCAGCGCCAGGTCGCGGGTGAGGACCACCTGCGCCAGCTTGGCCTGGACGTAGGCGGCGTAGCGGCCGATCGGGCGCTCGCCGGTGGTGGTGGCCGGGTCGAGGCGGGCGTACCGGTAGCCGTAGGCGGCCACCGTGAGCAGCCGGCCGCGCCGCGCGCGCAGGGCGTCGAGCACGCCGAGGGCGAGCGCGGCGTGGGCGAGGTGCATGACCCCCCAGTGCACCTCGAAGCCCTGGGCGGTGCGGGCGGTGGAGCCGGTGGACAGGCCGGCGTTGGTGACCAGCAGGTCGAGGGGCCGCGACGCGAGGGAGGCGGCGACCGCCCGGACCGCGTCCAGGTCGGCCAGATCGAGCGGCACCACCTCGACCTCGGCGCCCGGCACCCGCGCCCGCACCTCCTCGCGCACCTCGTCGCCGGCCGCGGGGCGGCGGCAGGGCAGCACGACCGCGTAGCCGCGGGCGGCGAGCAGGGGGACCAGGGCCCGTCCGATGCCGCTGGTGCCCCCGGTCACGACCGCGCGCCCCCGGGGGTGTCCGTGCCGATCCAGATCATCCATGTCCGCCACTGTATGCCGAACGCTACCCGGTGGCGAGTTGCCTCGGAGCGCGTTCTCCGCGGCGCTCCCGGTAGGGTCGACCCGTGGAGCGCGTCGGCCTGCGGGAGCGGAAGCGGCGGATGACCCGCGCGGCGATCCTGGACGCCGCGCACGGGCTGTTCGAGCGGCGCGGTTTCGCCGCCACGACGCTCGACGACATCACCGAGGCGGCCGTCGTCTCCCGGCGCACCTTCTTCCGCTACTTCGGGGGCAAGGACGACCTCGTGTTCGCCGACGAGGACGACCTCGTCGCCGTGCTCACCGCCGCGATCGACGCCGCGCCCGCGGGCCCGGCGCTCACCGCCGCCCGGTCCGCGGCGCTCACCCTGGCCGAGCAGCTCGAGGAGCGCCGCGACGAGCTCGTCGCCCACGCCGCCCTGGTCGCGTCGACCCCGCAGCTCGGCCTGCGCGCGCAGGCGAAGAACCTGCGCCTGCGGGCCGCGGTCGCGCAGCGGCTGCGCGCCCGGAGCACGCCCCCGGACGAGGCCGAGGTGTGCGCGCACCTCACCGTCGCCGTGTTCGACACGGCCTTCGACCGCTGGCGCGACGACCCCGACCGTCCGCTGCGCGCGCACGTGGCGGACCAGTTCGACGTCCTGCGCCGCGCCGTCGCGGGACTGGCGCCCCTCGCGACCCCCCCGCCCGGCCCGGACGCCGCCGCCGGCGCGGCGGGTCCGGCCTGAGCGTCACACCCCGGCGCGGCGCTCCTCGCCCTGCGCCCGCAGGCGGTCCAGCACGCGCAGCGCCACCGTCGGGAGCAGCGCCCCGGTGCGCGCCATGACCGCCCGGTGCACCGGCAGCGAGCGCACCAGCCGCCGCCCGTCGAGCAGGTCCACCGCCGCGTCCGCGACCTGGGCGGGGGTGAGCAGCGCGGGCCGGGAGAACAGGATCGCGGTCTCGGGGCGCTCCTGCTGGTCGCGGACCAGCGCGGTGTCGGCCGCGTCCGGGCACAGCGCGTGGACGCGGACCGGGATGCGCCCGGCGTCGAGGTCACCCTGCAGGCTCAGGCTGAAGTTGAGCACGGCCGCCTTCGTCGCCGCGTAGACGGCGAGGCCGGGCACCGGCCCGTGCGCGGACATCGAGGCGATGTTGAGCAGGTGCCCGCCCCGCTCCCGCAGCACCCCGACGGCGGCGCGCGAGCCGTGCACCACCCCGGCCAGGTTGACGTCGAGCTGCAGCGCGACGTCGGCGTCGGACAGCTCCCAGGCCCGGCCCGCCCGCAGCACACCGGCGTTGTTCACCCACACCGCGACGCGCCCGCGCCGCGCCGCCGTGACGGCCACGCGGCGGTGGTCGTCGGCCGACCGGGCGTCGGCGACCATGCCGACGCCGCCCAGCTCGGCGGACGCGGAGGCGAGCGCGGCCTCGTCGAGGTCGGTGAGCACCATCTCGTGCCCGCGCGCGGCCAGCCGCCGCGCGATCTCGCGCCCGAACCCGCGCCCCGCGCCGGTCACCACCGCCACGGTCCTGCTGCCCCCGCCGCCACCTGCGCTGCTCACCGGCGCACCCTCTCACGCCGCCGGGTCAGCGGGTGCGGAGCCAGCGGCGCCCGCGCGCGGGCAGGGTCAGCGCCAGGGCGCCGTCGTCGCCCACCGCCAGCGGGGCGGCGGCCGGGTCGAGCACGTCGTGCAGCTCCCGGCCGGCCAGCTCCGCCACCGTGAGCGCCACCGGCGCCCCGCCGTCGTCGCCGTCGCCGAGGTGGTGCAGCGTGAGCACGGTGTGCCCGTCGGCGCGCGAGGCCAGCGCGAGGACGGCCCGGGCGCCGGGCCCGGGGTCGAGCACCGCGGTGTCGCCCCAGGCGAGCTCGGGGCAGGCCCGGTAGGCCTTCACCAGCCCGCGCACCCAGGCCAGCAGCGAGTCGGGGTCGGCCTCCTGGTCGCGGACGTTGACGTGCTCGGGCCCGTACCGGCCCCCGGTGACCGGGCCCGGGAACGCGGCCGGGTCGGCGGGGGAGAAGCCGCCGCCCGGCCCGGACTCCCACTGCATCACCGTGCGGACGGCGAGCCGGCCCTCCGCGCGGGGGTCGTCGAGGTCGTCGGCCTCGCCCATGCCGATCTCCTCGCCGTAGAACAGCACGGGCGTGCCCGGCAGGGCGAACAGGAGGCTGTAGACCGTCCGGACCCGCTCGGGGTCGCCGTCGAGCATCGGCGGGAGGCGGCGGCGCAGCCCGCGGCCGTACACCTGGTGCTCCTCCCGCGGCCCGAAGGCGGCGAACACCTCCTGGCGCTGGCTGTCGGTGAGCTTGTCCAGGGTCAGCTCGTCGTGGTTGCGGACGAACGTCGCCCAGTGCCCGTCGCCGGGCGGGACGGGCCGGGTCCGCAGCGTCTCCGCGAGCGGCTCGGCGTCGCCCCGGGCCAGCGCGAGGTACATCTGCTGCATGCCGACGAAGTCGAAGCACATGGTCAGCTCGGGGCGGCCGTCGCCGTAGAACGCCATGGTGTCGGGGTAGGGGAGGTTGACCTCGCCCAGCAGCACGGCCTCGCCGTTGCGGCGGCGCAGGAACGCCGACAGGTCGGCCAGGTAGTCGTGCGGGTCGGGCAGGCCCGCGGCGTCGTCCTGGCCGGCGGTCTCCAGCAGGAACGGCACGGCGTCGACGCGGAACCCGGACAGCCCCAGCTGCGTCCAGAAGCCCATGATCCGGGCGATCTCGTCGCGGACCTGCGGGTTGGCCACGTTGAGGTCGGGCTGCTCGGTGTAGAAGCGGTGCAGGTAGTACTGCCCGGTGGTCTCGTCGTGCTGCCACAGGCTGGTCTCGACGTCGGGGAACACCACGCCCTGCGGCCCGTCCTGCGGCGGCTCGTCCTGCCAGACGTACCAGTCGCGCTTGGGGGAGTCGCGGCTGCTGCGGGACTCGACGAACCACGGGTGGTGCACCGAGGTGTGGTTGACGACGAGGTCGGCGATCACCCGCATCCCGCGGTCCCGCGCCGTGCGCACCAGCTCCACGAAGTCCCCGAGCGTGCCCAGCCGCGGGTCGACGGCGTAGTAGTCGGTGATGTCGTAGCCGTCGTCGCGCTCGTCGGTGGGGTAGAACGGCATCAGCCACAGGCAGGTGACGCCGAGGCGGTGCAGGTGGTCGATCCGCTGGGTCAGGCCGCGGAGGTCGCCGCAGCCGTCGCCGTCGGAGTCGGCGTAGGTCTCGACGTCGAGGCAGTAGACGACGGCGTTCTTCCACCAGACGTCGGACGTGTCGGTGAGCCTCACGCCAGGGCCTTGAGCTGCGGGAGGACCTCCGCGCCGAAGGCGTCGACGAACCCGTCCTGCTCCTGCCCGACGTGGTGCAGGGCGATCTCGTCGAAGCCCAGCTCCGCGTACTCGGCCAGCTGGGCGGCGTGCCGGCCCAGGTCGCTGGAGATGTGCACGACGCTGCGCAGCAGCTCGGTGGGCACGTCCTCGGTGACGATGTCGAACAGCTCGGGGCGGTCGAGGTCCCAGCTCACCGGGGGCGGGTAGGAGTTGCTGCGCCACTGGTCGTGGGCGATCTCCTCGGCCCGCTGCTCGTCCGGGTCGTAGGACAGGTGCACCTGCAGGTGCAGCTTCCCGCGCCCGCCCGCCCCGCGGTAGGCGTCGATCAGCTCGCGCAGCTTCTCGACGGGCTGGTTGACGGTGATGAGGCCGTCGGCCCACTCCGCGCACCAGCGCGCGGTGCCGACGCTCACGGCCGCGCCGACGAGCGCGGGCGGCTCCTCGGGCAGGGTCCACAGCTTCGCCCGGTCGACGGTGACCAGCCCGTCGTGGCTGACCTCCTCGCCGGCCAGCATCGCCCGGATGACGTCGACGCACTCGCGCAGCCGCGCGTTGCGCAGCTCCTTGCGCGGCCACGCGGCCCCGGTGATGTGCTCGTTGAGCGCCTGGCCGCTGCCCAGCGCCGCCCAGAACCGGCCCGGGTACATCGCGCCGAGCGTGCCGATCATCTGGGCGCTGATGGCCGGGTGGTAGCGCTGGCCCGTGGCGTGGACGACGCCGAAGGACAGGTCCGTGGACTGCAGCGCCGCCCCCAGCCACGACCAGGCGAAGCCCGAGTGGCCCTGGCGCTCGCTCCAGGGGGCGAAGTGGTCCGAGCACATCGCCGCGCCGAAGCCGGCCCGTTCGGCGCGCTGGACGGCCGCGAGGAGCGCGCTCGGGTGGACCTGCTCGTGGGAGGCGTGGATGCCGAACGTCGTCATGCCGATCAGTACCCGGTCCGGGGGGTGTTCAGCTCCGCCGGTTCGCCGCGGCGGCCACGTCGCTGCCCATCAGCTTCTCCAGCAGGGCGGTCAGCGTGTCGGCCTCGTCCGGGCTGAGCGCGGACGCCCAGCGCTGCTCGCGCGCGTGGTGGGCGGTGAACGTCTCCGCCAGCGCCGCCCGGCCCCGCTCGGTCAGCGCCAGCTCGACCGCGCGCCGGTCCCGCTCCACCGGGGTCCGGGTGACCAGCCCGTCCCGCTCCAGGGTGTTGACCAGCGCCGACACCGCCGCGCGGCTCATCCCGGACAGCTCCGCGGCCCGGGAGGTCTCCAGCGGCCCGGCCGTCCACAGCACGAACAGCACGCGGAACCCGGCCCAGGACCAGCCCGCGGGCCGGTGCACCGTCGACTCCAGGTCGTAGACCAGCGCGTTGGACACCCGGTAGAGGCTCAGCACCAGCCGCATGGCGCGGGCGTCGAGGCCGGGCACCCGCGCGCCGGCCCGGTCGACGGCCACGTCGACGAAGGAGAAGAAGTCGGTCGCGCCCGCACCCGTCACGTCAGGAGCCCGCGGAGCACGGCGAGCCCGTCGCGGACCTCGGCGAACGACGTCGACAGCGGCGCCGGGCCGATGCGGATGCCGTCGGGCTCGCGGTAGTCGGGGATGACGCCCCGCTCCCACAGCGCCTCGACGACGGCGCGGAACCCGGGGCGGCGGATCGTGAGGTGCCCCCCGCGGCGGTCGGGGTCCCGCGGCGAGACGACCCGCACGCCCAGCTCGGCCGGCCAGCCGTCCACGACCTCCAGCGCGTAGGAGGTCAGGGCGCGGGACTTGGCCCGGACGGCGGCGATCCCGGCCTCCTCCAGCAGCTCCAGCCCGGCGAGCAGCGGCACGGCCGCGAGCACCGGCGGGGTGCCGGAGACGAGGCTGCGGATGCCGGCGGCCGGCTCGTAGCCCGGCCCCATCGCGAACGGGTCGCGCCGGCCCATCCAGCCCTGCACGGGCTGGCGCACGGCGAGCCCGCGCCGGACGAAGCCGAACGCGGGGGAGCCCGGCCCCCCGTTGAGGTACTTGTAGGTGCAGCCCACCGCGAGGTCGACGCCCCAGGCGTCCAGCTCCAGCTCGACCGACCCGACCGAGTGCGACAGGTCCCACAGCACCAGCGCGCCCGCGTCGTGGGCCAGCGCGGTGATCGCCGGGGCGTCGGCGATCCAGCCCGACCGGTAGCCGACGTGGCTGAGCAGCACCAGCGCCGTCCGCGGCCCGACGACCGCCGCGACCTGCTCGGGGGTGACGCCGGTGACCGGGTCGGGCTCGACCCAGCGCAGGGTCGCTCCGCGCTCGGCGGCGATGCCCTCCAGCACGTAGCGGTCGGTGGGGAAGTCGTCGGCGGAGGCGACGACCTCGTCGCGGCGCTGCGTCCCGTCGGGATGCCCGGCGGCGTCCAGCCCGGCGCGGGCGAGCTTGTAGAGCAGCACCGTCGTCGAGTCGGCCAGCACGGTCTGCCCGGGTCCGGCGCCCAGCGCGGCGGCGGCGATGCGGTCGCCGATGCGCTCGGGCCAGGTCATCCACTCGTCCCCGCCGGTCCAGGACCGGATGAGCTCGGTGCCCCACGCGCCGCGGACGAACGCGTCGAGCCGCTCGGGCACGGACGCGACGGGCCGGCCGAGCGAGTTGCCGTCGAGGTAGGCGACCACGCCGGGGGCGGGCAGGAACCGGTGGCGGAACCCGGCGAGGGGGTCGGCGGCGTCGAGCTCGGCGGCCCGGTCCCGCACGCCGGTCCGGTCGACCGCGGTCATCGCCCGATCTCCGTGCGCACGGCGTACAGCTCGGGGAAGAAGGTGATGTCCAGCGCCCTCTGCAGGAACCCGACGCCGCTCGACCCGCCGGTGCCCCGCTTCCAGCCGATGGTCCGCTCGACGGTCTTGAGGTGCCGGAACCGCCAGAACTGCACGTTCTCCTCCAGGTCGACGAGCTCCTCGCAGGCCTCGTAGGCCGACCAGAACTCCTCGGCGTTCTCGTAGATCCGCCGGAACACCGGCACCAGCTCGGGGGTGAACTCGTGGGCCGCGGTGACGTCGCGGCCCAGCACGGCGTCGGGGACGGGGTGCCCGGCCCGGTGCAGGTGGTGCAGGAACTCGTCGTAGAGGCTGGGTGCCTCCAGCACCTCGGCGAGCAGCTCGCGCGCGGCCGGCTCGTCCTCGAACAGCGCGAGCATCGCGCGGTCCTTGTGGCCGAGCACGAACTCGACCGCCCGGTACTGCCAGGACTGGAACCCCGAGGACGTGCCGAGGAAGCTGCGGAACTCCGCGTACTCCGACGGCGTCAGCGTGGCCAGCACCGACCACTGCTCGGTGAGCTGGCGCTGGATGTGCTTGACCCGCGCGATGCCCTTCAGCGCGGGCCGCAGCTCGTCGGCCGCGAGGCGGCGCACCACCTCCCGCAGCTCGTGCAGGGCGAGCTTGAGCCACAGCTCCGAGGTCTGGTGCTGCACGATGAACAGCAGCTCGTCGTGGTGGACGGGCACGCTCACCGGGTGCTGGGCGCCGAGCACCTCGTCCAGGTGCAGGTAGTCGCCGTAGGACATGTCCTGCCGCAGCGACACGCCCGGCTCGATGGGTCTCACGCCAGCACCTCCTCGTAGACGGCGCGCAGCCGCCGCGCCCACGTCCCGGCCTCGAAGTCGGTCTCGTACCGCCGCCGGGCCGCGGCCCCGAGCCGCGCCCGCCGGTCGGGGTCGGTCGCGAGCGCGGTGAGCGCGTCGGCGATCGGCGCGGGCGCCAGCGGCACCAGCACCCCGGTCGCCGCCGTCACGATCTCGGGCAGCCCGCCCACCCGCGTGGCGACGACCGGCAGCCCGGCCGCCGCCGCCCGCAGCAGCGCGGTGGGCTGCGCGCCGGTGGCGGCGGTGTGCAGGGCGAGGTCGGCGGCGCCGAGCAGCTCGGTCAGCTCGACGTGGCCCGGGGCGAACCGGACGCGGTGGCGCAGCGCGTCGGACTCGGCGACCCGCGCCTCCAGGTAGGGGCGCAGCGGGCCGTCCCCGACCAGCGCGACGACGAGCGGCACCTCCTCGGGCACCCGCTCGAGGGCGTCCAGCAGCAGCTCGTGCCCGCCGTCGCGACCGCCGCCGTCCCGCCGCGCCGGCGCGGCCAGCACGGCGAGCGCGTCGCCGTCCGCGGCGCCCAGGGCGGCCCGCAGCCGGGCGCGGACGCCCGCGTCGGCCGGGCCGGGGTCGACCACGCCGTTGGGCACGACCACCAGTCCGTCGGCCGGTCCGCCGAGGCGCCGGTACCACTCCCGCTGCACCCGCGCGATCGCGACGGTGCGGGCGGTCAGCCGCCGCCGCGCCACGATGAGCGCCGTGCGGCGCAGCCGGTCGGCCCGGCCGGCGGGGTCGTTGTCGACGTGGTGCAGCGTCGACACCACGGGCAGCCGCAGCGCCGCCGCGGCCGCCGCCCCGACGACATCGGCGGCGGGGAGGTGGGTGTGGACCAGCTGCGCGCCCCGCCCGCGCAGGGCGCCCGCCAGCCGCGGTGCGGCGCGCGGGTCGAACGGCGCCAGGCCCAGCTCGGCGACGGGCACGCCCAGCCGGGTGAGCGCCCCGAGCTCGGTGGCCCCGCCGGCGCCGGCCAGGGTGACGACGAGCAGCGCGATCCCCGCGTCCCGGGCCGCCGCGGCCAGGTCGACCAGGCCGATCTCCGCGCCGCCCGGCCGCAGGGCGGGCACGACGTGGGCGACCGTGATCGGGGCCGACGGCGGCGGGGGATCGGCGGTCACGACACCCGACCCTACCGCCGCGCGGGTCAGTTCCCCGGGCCCGGCTGCGGCGTCCCCGGCTCCTGCAGGACGGGCCGCTCGGGGCAGCCCAGCCGGTAGGGGTCGGGCAGCGGGTCGTCGGGCCGGCCGGACGCGGCGAGCAGCGTCCAGCCGCCCTCCCCGCCGGTGACGACGAGCGGCGTCCCGCGCCCGTCCTCGACCAGCGCCGTGCCCGGGGCGAGGTCGCGGACGACGCCGGCGCCGGCGAAGCGGTCGGGCTCCACGCGGGGGTGGGCGTCGGCGTTCCGGCCGGCGAGCGCGGCGTGCTCGGAGCACGGCCCCTCGAACCCGCGGAAGGCGTCGAGGGCCGACGACGGCGGCCAGGCGGACATCCGCGACCGGCCGGGCACCGGGACCCCCGTGTCGATCGTGATCCCCCCGGTGACCGACCCGCCGCCGGCCGCGGCCGCGGACGGCGGCGGGTCGAGGGCGTCGATCGAGCTCGCGCACGCCGCGGTCGTCGCGGTGACGAGGACGGCGAGGGCGAGGGGGCGGACGCGCACGGCGGGACGGTACCGGTGCGCCGCCGCGCGCCCGCCGGCGTCCCGCTACCGGCGCGCGAGGAACTCCAGCGTCCGCCGCAGCACCAGGGCGGTCGCGGCCGGGTCGTGGGCGGGCAGGCTGGAGTCGGTGAACAGGTGCTGGTCGCCGGGGTAGAGGAACAGCTCCCCGTCGTCCGCGGCGTCGACGATCGCGCGGGCGGCGTCGAGGTCGCCGCCGTCCTCGACGAAGAACGGGTCGGCGTCCATGGCGTGGATCTGCACGGGCAGGTCGGCGGGCCAGGCGGAGCCGAACGCCCCGGGCGGGGCGCGGCGGTGGAACACCAGCGCCCCGCGCCCGGGCCGGCCCTGCGCGAGCTGCTGCGCGGGCATCCCGCCCAGGGAGAAGCCCGCGTGCACCAGGTCCGCCGGCAGGCCGTCGGCCGCGCGGACGCCGTCCTCGCGGAGGCGGTCGAAGCCGACCTCCCGGGCGTGCGCCAGGCCCTCGTCCAGGGTCGCGAAGACGCGACCGCCGAACAGGTCCGGGGTGTGCACGGCGTGCCCCGCGCGCCGGATCTCGTCGGCGAAGGCGAGCACGCCCGATGTCAGCCCCTGCGCGTGGTGGAACAGCAGCACCTCGGCCATGCGATCCCCTCCTCGTCGCGGGCGGCCGGCGCCGCCCCCGTCCCGGACGTCGACTGCGCGCCCGGTCCCACGGGCGCCATACCCGATGGACGACACCGGCACGCGGTGGCTCGTCCGCGGAACGACGCTGCGCCGCCCGGGCCTTCTCGATCGCTCGCGGATCCGAGGGCTCGCACGGCGCCGTCACGGATGTCCACCATGATCGTCGAAACAGCGTGCGCTCCTACCGCACTCGCCGAGGCGACCGGTGGTGCGACCACCGGCTCGTCGATCCCCGACTGACCGTGAACGCCCTGTCCGCGGCGGGTCACGGTGCGCGGGCGCCGGCGGTGGTGAGGAGCTGGTCGAGGTCGATCGTCCGGGGTGGTCCGGGGCGGGGGCGTTGGTCGGGGTCGATCCAGGCCGGTGGGGTGAACACCGCCCGGCCCCGGTGGAGCATCACGGTCCAGCCGGCGTGGTGGATCAGTCGGTGGCAGGCCCGGCACAGCAGCACGAGGTTGTCGAGGTCGGTGGGGCCGCCGTGCTGCCATTCGTGGATGTGGTGGACCTCGCACCACGACGGGGGGCGTCCGCAGCGGGCGCAGCCGCCGTCGCGGGCGATGACGGCGCGGCGCAGGTGGTCGGGGACGGTGCGTTGGGCGCGGCCGATGTCGAGGGGTTGCCCGGTGCCGTCGAGGACGACGGGGATGACGCGGGCGTCGCAGGCCAGCTGGCGCAGCCCAGTCGGGGTCAGGGGGCCGCCCAGGTCGAGGACTGCACCCCGGGTGCGCTTTTCGAGATCGGCCAGCCCGATGGTGACCGTCAGGTGGGGGCGTTGCCCGGCGGTGGTGGGCAGCTCGCCGTGGTCGAGGACGAAGGCGCAGGCGTCGGCCAGGGCGGCGGCGTGGCGCTGGGCGGGGGTGCGGTCATCGGTGGCGTCGGAGGGCCGCGACCCGCTGTCCAGGACGGTGGAGATGGCGGTGAACATGGCAGCGTCGTCGAACCGCCCGGTCAGGGTGCCGCCGGGGCGGTCGGGGTGGCGGCGCAGCACCACTTCGTTCACCGCGGGTGGGTCGGTGTGGTCGGGTTCGGCGCCGTCGGCGTCGAGGGCGTCGACCAGGGTGGTGCCCCAGCTGAGCAGCTCGACGGGGGTGCAGGTGACCGCGTGCCCGGCCAGCGCCTCCTCCGCGGCGGCCCAGATGTCCGGTGCGAGCCGTTCGGCGGCCGGGGTGGCGAGCACCCGGGCGATGACCTCGACGTGGCGGACCCCGACCTGCCCGCCACCGAACACCGTCGCGGTCGCGGGCAGGCGAGGCGGTAGGACGGTGCCGTCGAGCCCGGTGCGGGGTTCGACGTGCTCGGCGGCGAGCACGAGGCGGCGGGCGTCGGCGCGGTCGCGGCCCAGGAGATCGGTCAGGGCGGTGACGGGGCTGCGGTAGCCGCGCTCGCCGAACGCCCCGCGGCGCAGCAGCGCGCCAACGGCGTGGACGGTGATGCGGTCCAGGGCGCGGGTGGTGCCCTCGGCGAGGGTGAGCGAGGCGAGCAGGTCGGTGTCGTCGGCGCTGGGGCCGGTGGCGCGGTCGAGGGCGGCCACGGCCGCGGTGAGGCGGTCGTGGGCGTCGAGGACAGCGGACCCGGGCACGTCCTCAGCATACTCCGACCGTCCGTTCGAAACAGGGCTTTCGAGAAGCGGAGCAGAGGAGGCGGCGTACCACGGACGAGTGGTTCTCGGCGGCCGCGCTGCGGCGGAACCCGGCCGCCCCCAGTCTGGACCGCCCGGACCCCGGGGACGTCGACACGGAGGTGGAGCGCATGAGCAGCGGACCGGCACGGCACGGACGCGGCACGGTCGCCGAGGCGGCCGAGCAGCAGGGGTGGTCCCCGAGCCCCCGCACCGCGCCCGCGTCCGGCGACGGCCGGGCCCTCACGGCGCTGCGCGTGGTGACCTACGTCCTCACGTCGTTGGCGAGCCTGCTGCTCATCGCGTCCGTGGTCTACGGCGCGGTCCAGCTCAACCGCCTGGTCGACGCCCTGCAGGGGTTCGGGGGCGGCCCGTCCGCCACCTCGTCGACCTCCCCGCTCGACGAGGGGGTGCCGCCGGAGCTGGGCACCTACTGCCTCGAGGCCCCCGACGACCCGGCCTGCGCGGGCTGACCCGCGCCGGGCTCACCACCCCCGGGCGCGCCACTCCGGCAGGCTCGACCGCTCCGCGCCCAGCGTCGTGTCGTCCCCGTGCCCGGGGTAGACCCACGTGTCGTCGGGCAGGTCGGCGAAGACCCGCTGCTCCAGGTCGTCCATGAGCGAGCCGAACTCCTGCGGCCCCGCCGTCCTCCCCGGCCCGCCCGGGAACAGGGAGTCGCCGGTGAACAGGTGCGGCCGGTCCGCCCCGCGGTGCAGCAGCGCCACCGACCCGGGCGTGTGGCCGCGCAGGTGGGTCACCTCCAGCTCGATCTCCCCGAACCGGATGACGTCGCCGTGCTCGACGAGCGCGTCCATCGGCACGGGCAGCTCGGGGGCGTCGAGCGGGTGGGCGTAGAGCCGCGGCTCGAACATCCCGGCCACGGCGCCGAGCGCCTGCCAGTGGTCGGGGTGGCGGTGCGTGGTGAGCAGGTGGCGCAGCTCGGGGCGCTGCGCGGAGGAGCCGACGAGGTCGGCGAGCCGGTCGGGCTCGGCGGCCGCGTCGATCAGCAGCGCCTCGCGGGTGGCCGTGCACACGAGCAGGTAGGCGTTGTTGTCCATCGGCCCGACCGACAGCTTGGTGACGGTCAGCGCCCCCGCGTCGCGGCGGGCGGCGGGACCGCCCGGGTCGGTGTGCCCCGTGTAGGTGTCGACGACGTCCACGCCGCGACCCTACTGCGTCCGCGGCCCCGTCACGATCACGTCGCGACCGGTGCCCGGGTCGTCGGTCGCGTTGACATCGGGTGCCGGGCGCTACACGATCCGGGCTGTCCGCTCGTCGGCGGCCGCCGGTCCGAGCTGGACGAGGAGTTCCCCCATGGCGCTCACCCCGATCACCCGACGCCGGGCCCTCGGCCTGTTCGGGGCGGCGGCGACCCTCCCGGTGCTGGCGGCCTGCGGCAGCAGCGTGGGCCCCGCCCCGACCCCGTCCGGCGCGAGCGGGAGCGCCGTCCGCGTCGGGCTCGTCGTCCCGCAGAGCGGCGTCTACGCCGGCCTGGGCGAGGACATGCAGCGGGGCTGGGACCTGTGGCTGCAGGAGAACGGCCGCACGTTCGGCTCCTACACCGTCGAGACGGTCGTCGCGGACGAGGGCGAGACGCCGCAGACCGGCGGCGCGGCCGTGCAGCAGGTGCTCACCCGCGACGGCGTCGACGTCGTGGTCGGCATCGTCAACTCGGCCGTGGCGATCAACGCCGCCCCGCTGTTCGCCGAGGCGCGCAAGGTGCTGGTGGTCGCCAACGCCGGCGCCGCCGCCGTCACCGGCGCGAACGGCAACCCCTACGTGTGGCGCTCGTCGTTCCAGAACGCGCAGGTGGCCGCGGCCATGGGCACCTACCTGGGCGCGCAGGCGATCCCCGGCGGCGTGTTCGTCATCGCCCCGGACTACGCCGCGGGCGACGAGGTGATCTCCGGCTTCTCCGACGCCCACACCGCGGCGGGCGGCACGGTCGCCGGCACGGTGAAGCCCCCGTTCGGCAGCACGACGGACTACCAGCCGTTCCTCACCCAGATCCAGCAGTCCGGCGCCGGTGCGGTCTTCTGCTTCTTCTCCGGCGCCGAGGCGCTGTCGTTCGTCACGCAGTACGAGCAGTTCGGGCTCAAGGCCACCACGCCGCTGTACGGCTCGGGCTTCCTCACCGAGGGCGACGTGCTGCAGCGCCAGGGGGCGTCCGCGCTCGGCGTGCAGACGACGCTGCACTACTCCAGCGCGCTGGACAACCCGGCCAACCGGGCGTTCGCCGAGGCCTACCGCAACGCGTACGGCGAGGAGCCGACGACGTTCGCGATGCAGACCTGGGACGCGGCGAACGTGCTGGACCGCGCGCTGGGCACCGCCACCGCGCTCGACGGCGACAGCGTCTCGGCCGCGCTGGGCGGCATCGGCACCGTCGACGACAGCCCGCGCGGGCCGTGGACCTTCGAGGGCCAGAGCCCGCTGCAGACCCTGTACCTGCGCACCGTCGAGCAGGACGGCGACCAGCTCGTCAACGCCGTCACCCGGGAGCTCGGGGCAACGGGCCAGGTGACCTGATTGGCCCCCTACGTCGTCGGCCTGCTCAACGGGTTCGCGATCGGGTTCCTGCTGTTCGTGCTGGCCGTGGGGCTGTCGCTGGTGTTCGGGATGATGGACGTGCTCAACCTCGCGCACGGGGCGCTGTTCCTCTCCGGGGCCTACGTGGCCGCGGCGCTGGCGGCCGCGCCCAGCTGGGGCGGCTTCCTCGGCGCGCTGGCCCTCGCCGCGGGGCTGGGCCTGGTCGCCGGCGGGGTGCTGTCGCTGATGACGGAGCCGCTGCGCCGGCGCACCCACCTCGACCAGGCGCTGCTGACGCTGGGCATCGCGCTGGTCGTGGCCGAGGTGCTCATCGTCGTCTTCGGCGACGACCCGCTGCGGATCGCCGCCCCGCCCGGCCTGGACGGCTCGGTCGACGTCCTGGGTGCGGTCTACCCGACCTACCGCCTGGTGCTCATCGCCGTCGGCGCGCTGCTCGCCCTGGTCGTGCACGTCGTGGTCGAGCGGACGCGGATCGGCGCCCTCGTGCGCGCCACCGTCGCCGACCGGGAGATGGTCTCGACCCTCGGCATCGACAACCGCCTCGTGAAGGCCGCGGTGTTCGCGGCCGGGTCGATGCTCGCCACCGTCGCCGGCGTGCTCGGCGGCCCGCTGTACGGCGCCAACGTCGGACTGGACTCCACCGTGCTGATCCTCGCGCTCGTCGTCATCGTCATCGGCGGTCTCGGGTCGGTGCGCGGCGCGCTGGTCGGCGCGCTGGTCGTGGGGCAGATCGACACGTTCGGCCGCCAGCTGCTCCAGCAGGTCGGGCTGGGGGAGCTCACCTCGTTCGTCCTGTTCGGCGCCCTCGCCGCGGTGCTGGTGCTGCGGCCGCAGGGGCTGTTCGGGGCCCGGGTCGGCGCGGCGGGGCCCGCGTGACCGCCACCGCCCCGCCGGCGGCGCCGGTCGCGGCCCCGCCCGCGCGGCGCCGGGTCGCCCCGTACCTCGCCGCCGCGGTCGTGCTCGTCCTCGCCGCCGTCCCGCTGTTCCTCGCCCCGTTCGCCACCACCGTGCTCACCCGCGTGCTGGTGTTCGCGCTGCTCGCGGTCAGCCTGGACCTGCTGGTCGGGGTCACCGGCCTGCCCTCGCTCGGGCACGCCGCCTACTTCGGGGTCGGCGCGTACGGCGCGGGGCTGTTCTCCATCCACGTCAGCGCGGCCGCACCACTGCCGCTGCTCGCCGGGCTGCTCGCGGGCGCGGTCGGGGCGGCCGCGACGGGCTGGGTGGCCGTGCGCGCGCACGGCGTCTTCTTCCTCATGCTCACCCTCGCGATCGGCGAGATCCTCACGCAGGCCGCCCGGGCCTGGGACGAGGTGACCGGCGGGTTCAACGGCCTGTCCGGCATCCCCGCGACGACGCTGGGCGCCACGCCGCTGTCGGCGCTGTCCACCGCGGGGCTGCTGTACTGGTACGTCCTGGCCGCCGCGCTGGTCGGCTCCGCCCTGGTCTGGCTGGTGGCGCGCTCGCCGTTCGGGGCCGCACTGCGCGGGATCCGCGACAACGAGCCGCGGCTGCGCGCCGTCGGCTACCCGACCCCGCTCTACAAGTACGCGGCGTTCGTGCTGGCCGGCGGGGTGGCCGGGCTGGCCGGCGCGCTGTTCGTCGCCCAGGGCACGCCGCGGCTGATCACCCCGGTCGACCTCGGCTTCACCACCTCCGCCCTCATGCTGCTCGCCGTGATCATCGGCGGGGCCGGGTCGCTGTGGGGGGCCGCGCTCGGCGCCGCCCTGGTGATCCTGGTCCGCGACGCCGTCGGCCCGAGCCTGGACGGGCACGGCGAGCTGGTGCTCGGGCTGGTGTTCGTCGCGGTGGTCTACCTGCTGCCGCGCGGGGCGGCCGGGCTCGCGGCGCGGCGGAGGAGGTCCGGGTGACACCGGCGCTGGAGTGCCGCGGCCTCACCCGGGCCTTCGGCGCCCTGCGGGCGGTGGGCGGGGTCGACCTGACGGTCGCGCCCGGCGCCCGGCACGCCCTGATCGGGCCGAACGGCGCCGGGAAGTCCACGCTGTTCAAGCTGGTCACCGGCACGCTGCGCCCCGACGCCGGCACGGTCGCGCTGGCCGGCCGCGACGTCACCGGGCTGTCGGAGGTCCGGCGCTGCCGGCTCGGGATGAGCCAGACGCTGCAGCACTCCAGCCTGTTCGCCTCGATGACCGCGGCGGAGACGGTCGCGCTCGCCGTCCAGCGCCACGGCGTCGACGCGGCGGGGGCCGGGCCGGTCGTCCCCTGGCCCCGGCCGCAGCGCGCCGTCCGCGCCCGCGCCGAGGAGCTGCTGGAGCGGGTGGGGCTCGCCGGCCGCGGGGCCGTCGCCGCCCCGGCGCTGGCGCACGGGGAGCGCAAGCAGCTGGAGGTGGCGCTCGCGCTGGCCTGCCGCCCGTCGCTGCTGCTGCTCGACGAGCCCGCCGCCGGCATGTCGCCCGCCGAGAGCACCCGGCTGGTGGAGCTGCTGGCCGGGCTGCCCGCGGAGATCACCGTGCTGTTCGTCGAGCACGACCTCGACCTCGTCTTCCGCCTCGCCGACGCCGTCACCGTGCTGCACCTGGGCGAGGTGCTGCTGTCGGGCCCCCCGGACGAGGTCCGCGCCAGCGACGGGGTCCGCGCGGCGTACCTGGGCACGAGCCGCGAGGAGCTGTTCCTCTCGTGAGCGCGTTCCTGCAGGTCCGGGGGCTGGTGTCCGGCTACGACCGCAGCACCGTGCTCGGCGGGGTCGACCTCGACCTGGCCGCCGGCGGCGCGCTCGGGCTGCTCGGCCGCAACGGCGTCGGCAAGTCGACGCTGGTCATGACCCTGATGGGCCTGGTGCCGGTCACGGCGGGCTCGGTCGTCGTCGACGGCGTCGAGCTGGCCGGGAAGCGGCCCGACGTCGTCGCCCGCGCGGGCGTCGCGCTGGTGCCGCAGGGCCGCCGCGTCTGGGCGCCGCTCACCGTGGGCGAGCACCTGGTCCTCGCCGCCCGGCCCGGCGAGTGGACGGTCGACCGCGTGCTGGACCTGCTACCGCGCCTGGCCGAGCGCCGCCGGCAGCCCGCCGGGCAGCTCTCGGGCGGGGAGCAGCAGATGCTGGCCATCGCCCGCGCGCTGCTCACCAACCCCCGCCTGGTGCTGCTCGACGAGCCCTCCGACGGCCTCGCGCCCGCGATCGTCGACCAGCTCGGCGACGTCGTGCGCGAGATGCGCGCCCGCGGCGTCGCCGTGCTGCTCGTCGAGCAGGACCTGCACCTGGCCTTCACCGTCTGCGACGAGATCGCGGTGATGGAGAAGGGGCGGATCGTGCACCGCGTGCCGACGGGGGAGTTCCGGCGCGACCGGGCGACCGCGCACCGGCTCCTCGGCGTCGCCTGAGCGCGCGTCAGCCGAACAGGCCGCGGCGGCGGCCCAGCTCGCCGAGGTGGCCGTGCAGCACCGACTCCCAGTCGTGGCCCAGCGCGTCGTGGGGGACGGTCAGGCGGTGGGTGGTGTCGCCGCCGCCGTCGAACAGCCCGCCGCGGCGGTCGCCGACCAGCAGCACGTCGGTGGCGTGCGGGCCGGCGAGGAACACGACCTCGACCTCCGACAGGTTCGCCCCGGGCGGCGGGGCGAACTCGACCTCCTGGTGGAACGGCAGCTCGGAGCCGCGCAGCCGGCTGGCCTCCAGGTCCGAGCGCAGGAACCGGCAGCCGATCCGCTCGCACGCGCCCAGGATCCGCTCGGCCACGGGCGGCGGGCCGATGCGCAGCGGGTCGAGGTCGGTCTTGTCGGTGGACCGGGCGATCTCCAGCTCGGTGCGCAGGCCCACCTGCACCTTCGGGAACTCGTGCGGTCCGTAGCCGGTGAACGGGGTCTGCAGCGGCAGCACGATCCCGAACGGCAGCGACCGCCGCTCGCCCGGCTGCAGCGTGAACGGGCCGTGCACCCGCTGGGCGGCGAACCGGCGGTCCGCGTCGTGCTCACCGTCGTCGGTCTCGACCTCCACCCGCGCCTGCAGCACCATCTCGACGTAGGAGATCTCCTGCTCGAACTCCCCGCCGACCACCTCCACGACGCCCTCGACGGGCGCCCCCGGGCGGCCGACGGGGGTGTGCACCACCGTGTCGACCGTCGTGCCGCCACCGAACCGGGCCCTGAGCCTCCTGAACACCATGGCGGCGGACCGTAGCGCCCCCGGGGCCCGCCCGGCGGGGACCGGTCCCGGGGCGGGCGGGCCGGCGGGCGCCGGCCGCGTCACGGGTCGGTGGCGGCCAGGTGTCGGCCCGGCATCGGAGCGGCACCGGACCGCTCGGGACGGCCGCGGCGCCCGGTACCGTCCCGGGCGCTACGGACAGGGGGGAGACGCATGGCGCTGCACCGCCTCCGGGTGCCGCCCCGCGACGTCGACGCGGACGCGCTCGGGCTGCTGCTGGACGCCCCGCAGCCGCCCGTGCTCGCCGAGCTCGTGCTGCGGGCCGGCTCCGACGAGCTCGTGCTGGGCGTCATCGGCGCCTCGCACGCCGTCGTCGCGACGGCCGGGCGGGCGCGGCTCACCGAGCAGGTGTCCTGCGACGCCGTCGCCGCGGGCGGGCGGCCGCTGCCCCCGCGCCTGAGCCGGTCGTCGGGGGGCGGCGCGGGCTACCGCCTGACCTCCCGCCGCACGCCCGCCGGCCCGGCCGCGCTGGCCGCGACGGCCGCCGACCTGCGCTCCCGGGCCGCCGCGGACCCCGACTGGCTCTGCGGCGCCTTCCCCGGGGACGACGCCGCGCTCACCGCGCTCACCGGCGCCGCCCTCCCCGGCGGCGGCTGGACCTGGCGCACCTGGCACCTCTACCCCGACCCCGAGGAGGGCGTGATCGTGACCACCCGCAGCAGGTGGACCCCGTGAGGCGGGCGCTCGCGGCGCTCGGCGTCGCGCTGGCCCTGTCCGGCCTGGCCGGCTGCGGCGCCGGCTCGTCCGTGCGCGGCTACCTCGACGACACCTTCACCGAGCAGAGCGAGTCCGGCGACACCACCACCTACCTCGCCACCGCCCCGGTCCCCGCGACGACGCAGCAGATCGCCGCCGCGGTCGAGCCGATCGCCCGGGCCAGCGACGCCGGGTCGGAGTACCTGCGCTACGACGACGACATCGTCGTCGTCAGCGGCGCGGGCGCGGCCAGCGCGGTGCGCGTCGAGGACCTGGAGGGTCCCTACCGCGACGGCGCCTACGCCTACCTGGGCCCGGGGTTCACGCCCGGTTCGCCCGAAGACACCGACGACGACGTGAAGTAGGAAGGGCTCCCCATGCAGTTCGGATCCGTGGACGGCGCACTGCTCGGCCAGGGCGTTCTCGCCACGCTGCTGTACTTCGTGATCGGCCTCGGCGTGCTCGCGCTCGGCTTCGTGGCGCTCGACGTCCTCACCCCCGGCAACCTGCGCCGGCAGGTCTACACCGACCGCAACCCCAACGCCGCGATCCTGGTCGGCGCCAACCACCTCTCGCTCGCGATCATCGTGGTGACCGCCATCCTCACCAGCGACGACGACCTGGGCCAGGGCCTGGTCGACTCGGCCGTCTACGGCCTGCTCGGCGTGGTGCTGCAGGCCGTCGCGCTGCGGCTGCTCGACGCGTTCGTGCCCGGCCACCTGCGCGCGCTGGTCGCCGAGCCGCACATGAGCGGCGCGGCGTGGGCGGTGGCGTCGAGCCTGGTGGCGATCGGGGCGGTGAACGCGGCGGCCCTGTCGTGAACCAGCCGGCGGTGCGGGTGCCGGCCGCGGGCGCGCCGGCCGTGATCGCGCTCCCGTGCTGACGCCCCCGTCGCAGCGGGGTGACCCCGCTGCGACCGGACCGGAGCGGGGTCACCCCGCTGCCGCGCTCGCGCCGTCGCGCGCCCGACCCCTGCTGCTCGCCGCCGTCGCCGTGTGCGCGGCGTGCGGGCTGGTGTACGAGCTGGTGCTGCTCACCCTCGCGGTGACCCTCGCCGGCGGCGGGATCGCGGTGACCTCGCTGATCGTCGCCGGGTTCGTCGCGTCGCTCGGCGTCGGCGCGCTGGTCGCGAAACCGCTGCTCGCCCGGGCCGCGGCCGCGTTCGTCGCGGTCGAGATCGTGCTCGGCGTCGTCGGCGGGCTGTCCGCGGCCGCGCTGTACGTCGCGTTCTCCTACCAGGGGACGAGCAGCGCGGTCCTGGTCGTCGCCACCGCGCTCATCGGCGTGCTGGTCGGGGCCGAGGTGCCGCTGCTGATGACGCTGCTGGCCGGTGAGGGGGAGTCGGCGGGGCAGCTGGTGGCGAACCTCAACGCCGCCGACTACGCGGGCGCCCTCGTCGGCGGCCTGGCCTGGCCGTTCGTGCTGCTCCCGCTGGCCGGGCAGGTGCGCGGCGCGGCGCTGACGGGCGTGGTGAACCTGGTCGCCGCGGCCGTGGTGGCGGCGTTCGTGCTGCGCGGCCGCCTCGGCGTCCGGGCCCGCGCCGGGGCGACGGCCGGGCTGCTGGTGGCGGCCGCGGTGCTCGCGGTGCTGCTCGTGGAGGCCGACGACCTGGTGCTCAGCTCGCGCCAGCGCCTCTACGCCGACCCGGTGATCGCCGACGTGCCCTCGGCCTACCAGCAGGTCGTGCTCACCGCGCGCGACGGCGACGTCCGGCTCTACCTCGACGGCGACCTGCAGTTCTCCAGCCGCGACGAGCACCGCTACACCGAGGCGCTGGTCCACCCCGTGCTGGCCGGCGACCCGCGCCGCGTCCTCGTGCTGGGCGGCGGTGACGGGCTGGCCGCGCGCGAGCTGCTGCGCCACCTGTCGGTGGCGGAGATCGTGCAGGTGGAGCTGGACCCCGCCGTGCTCGACCTGGCCCGCACGCGGCTGGCCGACCTCAACGCGGGCGCGCTGGACGACCCGCGCACCACCGTGGTCGTGGACGACGGCTTCCGCTGGCTGCGCGACCAGCCGCCGGGCTCCTTCGACGCCGCCGTCGTCGACCTGCCCGACCCGGACACCCCGGTCCTGGCCCGGCTCTACTCCACCGAGTTCTACGGCCTGCTCGCCCGCGCGCTCACCCCGGACGGTCTGGTCGCGGTGCAGTCCGGCAGCCCCTACTCGACGCCGACGGCGTTCTGGCGCACCGTGGCGACGGTGGAGTCGGCCGGCCTGGGCGCGACGCCCTACCACGTGCACGTGCCCAGCTTCGGCGACTGGGGCTTCACCCTGGCCCGGCGCGGGGACCCGCCGCCGCTGCGGCTCTCGCCCCGGGCGCCGCAGCTGCGCTTCCTCGACGACGCCGTCCTGGCCGCCGCCGGGGTGTTCCCGCGCGACCGGCCCCGGCTGGACCTGGAGCCCTCCACGCTGGACCGGCCGCTGGTCGTCGACGACCTGCGGGCGGGCTTCCAGCGCTAGCGTCGAGGGCCGGCCTCGAGCCGGTCGCCCCACCGCCGCACGTGGTCACCGCACGTGGTCGACCCGACCGCGGGCGAGTGCGGCGAAGCCGGCGTCCAGGTCCACCCGGGGGGACCAGCGGAGGAGCTCCCGCGTGCGGCGCTGGTCGAACCAGTGCGCGGTGGACAGCTGCTCGGCCAGGAAGCGCGTCAGGGGCGGGTCGCCCCCGCGGCGCAGCGGCGGGAGCACGTTCCACGCCGCCCCGACCGCCGAGCCCGCCGCCAGCGCGACCGCCGCCGGGACGGCGCGCCGGGGCGGCGGCACGCCGACGGCGCGGCAGATCGAGCCGAGCAGTTCGGCGACGGGCCGGGGTTCGCCGTTGGACACCACGAGCGCTCGACCGCGCGCCGGCTCGACCCGGTCGACCGCCGCCACCAGGGCGTCGACGGCGTTGTCGACGTAGGTGGTGTCGATCAGCGCGGCGCCGGTGCCGATCACGACGAGCCGCCCGGCGCGGGCCCGCTGCGCGAGCCGGCCGACGAGCTGGGTGTCGCCCGGTCCCCAGACCAGGTGCGGCCGCACGGCGACGACGGCGGGGCCCCCGCGGTCGGCGGCCAGCGCGAGCCGCTCGGCGACGGCCTTGCTGCGCGCGTAGTTCCCGCGGGCGCCCCGCGGGTCGGCCGGGCCCGCGGGGGCCCCGACGAGCGCGGTGCCGGCGTGCGCGACCGACGGCGAGGAGACGTGCACGACGCGCGCCACGCCCGCGGCGCGGCACCCGTCGAGGACGGCCCGCGTCCCGTCGATGTTGGCCCGGGCGTAGTCGCGCCACGGGCCGCTGATGTCGACCTTCGCGGCCAGGTGCACGACCGCGTCCTGGCCCGCGAGGGCCGCGGCGACGGCGTCCGCGTCGGCGACGTCGGCGAGGACCTCGCGCAGGCCGAGCCCGGCCGGCCGGCGCTGCAGCACCGTCACGTCGTCCCCGCGGGCGGCGAGCGCCCGGGCCGTGCCGGCGCCGAGCATGCCGCTCGCCCCGGTGACCAGGACCCTCACGGTCGCCGCCGCCCGCGCCCGCCCGCGAGCACCTGCTCCGCCCACGCCGCGACCCGCGTGCGGTCGATCTTCGAGGCGTGCCGGACGTCGACCGGCAGGGCGTCGGTCCGCAGCACCGCCGCGACCGGCACGCCCGCGGCGGCCCGCACCGCAGCGGTGAGGGCGTCGTCGGCCAGCAGCGGGGCGCCGGGACGGGGCGCGTCGGCGACGACCACCACGACGACCTGCTGCACGCCCGCCGGTCCGACCCCGACGACCGCGGCGTGGCGGACGCCGTCGACCGCCTCGACGCGCAGCTCGATCCCGACCGGGGTGAGCGGCCCGTCCGCGGTGCGGACCAGGTGGGCGAGCCGGCCCTCGATCCACAGCCGGCCCCGGTCGTCGAGGTGGCCCACGTCGCCGGTGCCGTGCCAGCCCGGACCCCGGGCGCTGTCGCGCTCGGTCGCCCACAGCCGGTCGTAGCGCTCCTTGAGGTGCGCGGCCCGCACGCACACCTCGCCGGTGACGCCGGGTGCGTCGGTCAGGGGCCCGGCGCCGGACCCGTCGCGGGCCAGCGGGCGGACCCGCACCGCCACGCCCTCCAGCGGGGTCCCGACGCACACCCCGTCGCCCGGCCCGGCGGCCTCGATCCCGGCCAGGGACACGTCGGTGACCGGCAGGACCTCGGTCATGCCGTAGGGCGTGTGCGCCTCGGCGGCGGGCAGCACCTCGCGCAGCGCGCGCAGGAGCGCGGCCGGGACGGGCGCACCGGCGGAGACCAGCAGCCGCACCCCCGACAGCGCGGTCCGCTGCCCGGGCGTGAGCGCGCCGCCCGTCGCGACCAGGGTGCGCAGCACGGCGACCGAGGCGAAGACCACCGTGGCGTCGACCGCGGCGACCGCGTCGGCCAGCTCCGCAGCGGTCAGGGCCCCCGGGGCGGCGCCGGGGGCCGCGGACGTCAGCCCGAGGGCCGGCCCGTAGAGGGCGAACGGCGGGAACGCGGCGACCAGGCGGTCCTGCGGCCCGAGCCGGTAGACCGACCGGAGGGCGTCGACCTGGGCCAGCAGCTGGCGGTGGCGGTACACGACGCCCTTGGCCGGGCCGGTGGCCCCGGAGGTGAACACCACCGCGGCCTCCGCGTCGACGTCCGGGGCGGCCGGGGGCTCGCGGTCGCGGCCCGCCCGCGCGAGGTCGACGAGGCGCCGCGGCGCCCCGAGCAGCCGGGCGAGCGGGCGGGGGAGCCGGCCGGCGGCGATCCGCCGACCCGGCACCCCCCACAGCGCCGCCAGGACGAGCCCGCGGGCGACGCCGACGACGTGGTCGGGGCCGGCCCCGCGCAGGGCCCGCGCCAGCCCGGCCGGCCCGAGGCCCGCGTCGGCGACCACGACCACCGCCCCGGCCCGCCAGCAGGCGTAGACCGCGGCCGTGAGGTCGGCGCCCGGGGTGACGAGCATCGCGACGCGGTCGCCCGGGCGCACCCCGGCGGCGGCGAACCCGGCGGCGAGCTCCCGCACGCGCCGCTCCAGCAGGTCGAACGAGACGGTGCGCGGCCGCGCCCCGAGCTCGACGACGGCCGGGGCCGGGTCGCCGGCGCGGTCCCGCAGGCCCGACCAGACCACCCGGTCCGGTCCGGCCGCCCGCGGCGGCGGTGCCGACCCGGTGTCCCCGCCGTCCCCGCCGTCCAGGGCCGAGATCCAGCGCCACGCGTCCGACGCCGTCCGGGGGGCGTCCTCGGTGACGAGGTGGGAGGCCCCCTCGTAGCGGTGGACGTCGGCGTGCGGGAGGCGGGTCAGCAGGTCGCGGAGGTAGCGGTCGGAGAACACCGGGTCCCGCGGCCCCCACAGGAGCAGCGTCGGCACGTCGCGCAGCCGCACCAGGTCGGCCTGGAGCCGCTGCAGCACCGGGTGGCTGACGTGCTCGGGTTCGAGCGGGATGTCGGCGACGAACTCCCCGACGCCGCGCCGCCGCGCCGCGGTGCCGTAGGGGGCGGCCAGCGCGTCCCGGACGGCGCGCGGCAGCGCGGGCCGGGACAGGCGGCCGGTGATCCGCACGAACGCCGGGGTGGCGGCGCACGACGGACCGCGCAGCAGCGGGTGGCGGGCCAGCCGGATCACCGCGGGCGCGGCCGAGTCCGCGGGCTGGTGCACCCCGGTGTTCGCCAGCACGACACCGCGGAGCCGGTCCGAGTGCGCCACGGCCCAGCCCAGCGAGATCGGCCCGCCCCAGTCGTGCCCGACCGTGACGACCGGACCGGTCACCCCGAGCGCGTCGACCACGGCGCCGAGGTCGTCGATGCGCTGCCCGAACGTGCGCGGCGCGTCCGGGCGCTCGGAGAAGCCCATCCCGAGCTGGTCGACGGCGACCACGCGCCAGCCGTCGGGGGCTCCGCGCAGGACCCGGCGCCACAGGTAGGACCAGGTCGGGTTGCCGTGCACGCACACCACGGTGCCCAGCCGCGGCTCCGCGCCGTTGTCGAGCACGTGCCAGGTGCGGCGCACCCCGTCGGCGTCGGTGGCCTCCACCAGCCGGGACCAGGCCGGTTCGAGGCCGGGCAGCCCGGCGGGCGGGAGCGACGCGGGGGCGGCGCGCCCGGCTCCGACCAGCCCGGCTCCGATCAGCCCGATCACTGCGCCGCGGGTCACCACAGCACCTCCAGGCAGCAGGCGTTGAGCCCGGAGCCGGCGCCCATCAGCAGGACGCGGTCGCCGGACTGCAGCGAGTCGGCCTCGCCGGCCAGGGTGAACGGGATGGTCGCCGGGCCCATGTTGCCGCGGGTCGGGAAGGTCAGGGGCACCCGCGCCGGGTCGACCCCGAGCGCGCGGCACATGGCCCGGGTGTGCGGCTTCGACACCTGGTGGACGATGTAGGCGGCCATGTCGGACCAGTCGAACCCGACCTCGCGGGCGTCGGCCCAGAGGGCGCCGCAGACCTCGGTCGCGGCGTCCAGCAGGCCCTTGGTGTCGGTCTGCATCGACTCCAGGTCACCGATGCACAGCAGGTGGTGCTCCGTGGCCGCCCGCGTGACGCTGCCGAGCAGGCGGTGCGCCTCGGGGTGGTGGTCGGACCGCCCGAGCACCATCGCCGCCGCCCCGGACCCGAGGGTCAGCGTCGCGAACTGCGCGATCACCTCGTCCCGCGTCGTGCCCGGCGCGGCCAGGCGGTCGAGGGTGACCTGCTGGGTGTGCCGCGAGCCCTCACCGTCCACGATGAGCGCGTAGTCGATCCGGCCGGCGTCGATCATCATCGCGGCCAGCTGCATGCCGTTGAGGAAGCCCAGGCAGGCGTTCCCCACGTCGAAGTTGAGGCAGGTCGGCGGCAGGCCCAGGGCGGCGTGCACCGCGACCGCCGCGGACGGCTCCAGGTGCGCCCGGCTGACCGAGGTGTCGATCAGCAGCCCGACCCGGGCGGTGTCGATCCCGGCCTCGGCGAGCGCCTTGGCGCCCGCCATCGCCGCCGCGTCGGAGAAGCCGACGTCGTCGGGCCACCACCGGCGCTCGCGGATGCCGGCCAGGCCCTCCAGCAGCCCCGGCCGCAGGCCGACCCGCCGGTAGGTCGGCGCCAGGAGCTCGTCGAACTCGGTGGAGGGGACGACGCGGGGAGCGTCCACCCCGCAGACGGACAGCAGGGCTGCCCCGGTGTACCGCTGGGTGACACTGCCGATCACGGGCTGCCTCTCGTCGTGCTCTCGTCGTGCTGTCGGGGGACCGACCGCTCGTCCCAGCGTCGCGCAGCACGGGCGGTGCGGTGACCATCGTGTGGTGGACGGCACCGCGGTGCCAGCGCTGGCGCCGGCGGTGCCCGCGGTCGCAGCGACCGGCCGGAGCGACCGGGTCCGCGCGGGCGCGGTCGGCGGGCCCCGCGGTGGGGTCGCGGAGCCGTCGTCCGATCGGCTGACCCCGGCGACCCGGTCCGGTACCCCCGACCGATGCGGGCGGCGGGCCCGCGGCGGCAGCGTCGGGGGTGACCGACGTCCCCGACCCGGGAGGGCCCCGCATGATCACGGCACTGCTCGACCACCTCGCCGCCCTCCCGTTCCCCCTGCTCGTGCTGGCCGCCGGCCTGCTGGCCCTCGGGGAGACGACGATCGGGCTCGGCTTCGTCGTGCCGGGGGAGAGCGGGCTGCTGGTGGTGTCCGCGGCGGTGCGGGGGGTGGAGCAGTTCGTGCTGGTCACCGCCGTCGTCGCGGTGTGCGCCGCCACCGGGGACGCGATCGGCTACGCCGTGGGCCGCCGCTACGGCGACCGGCTGCGCGACAGCCGGCTCATCGCGCGCCTCGGGCGCCAGCACTGGGACCGGGCGGGCGACCTGCTGCGCCGCCGCGGGGCGTGGGCCGTGCTCGGGGCGCGCTTCCTGCCGGTCGTCCGCACCGTCACGCCGGCCGCCGCGGGCGCCGCCGGCCTGCCGCTGAACCGCTTCCTGCCGGCCAGCGCCGTCGGCGCGCTGGGCTGGTCGGCGCTGCACATCGGGATCGGCGCCGGCGCGGGGGCGGCGGCCCGGGAGGTGGAAAAGGCGCTGGGCAGCGCCGCGTGGGTGGTCCTCGCGGTGCTGGTGGCCGTCGGGGTGGGGGCGGTGCTCGTCCGGCGCCGGCGCGCGGCGGTGCGGCAGCCGGGCTGACCCCGACCCCGGTGCGGTCAGGAGGCGGTGGCGCCGGTCGTGAGCACGGTCCGGATGGTGATCGCGTCGCGCAGCACCCGCGTCACGGGCGTCGAGTCCACCTCCGCGGCGAGCTGCTCGCGCAGGTCGGTCTCGACGACCGCGTCGACGACGACCGTGCGCACCAGCACGGGCCCGGCCCCGACCGCGACCCGGACCACGACCTCGCCCGGCACGATCCGCCAGCGGTGCAGGAACGTGCGCACCGACATGACCGTGCACGTCGTCAGCGACGCCGCAAGCAGCCCGAACGGGGTGGCCCCGTGCGGCTCGGCGGAGTCGTCGAGCGGGATCTCGCAGGTGAAGGTCAGGCCGTTGACGTCGACGTCGGCGTGGCGGCCGTCCCCGTCGGCGAGGCGGGCCGTGGAGCGGACGCTGGGTTCTCCCACGGACCCCACGGTAGCCGGAACCCATCCGGGCGCCCCGCCGTTGGTCGGGCGTGGGCGATCGGGGGGACGCGTTCCGGGGTGCGGTCGCGCGGCGCGCGGCCGCACCGCCGCGGGGCTGGACGACGGCGCGGCCCGTCGTCCCGGACGGGACGGCGACGTTCCCCCTGACCGCGGTGCGCACCGGGCCGCGCGGGCGGACGCCGCTGCTGGTGCTGCCGGACGGCCCGGGGCTCGCCTCGGTGCTGCTGTACCGCTCCCTGCGCCGCGCGGCCGCCGCGGCCGGGTTCGACGTCGTCATGGTCGAGCACCGCGGGGTCGGGCTGTCCCGGCTGGACGCCGCGGGCGTCGACCTGCCGCTGGCCGCGATGACCGTCGAGCAGGTGGTGGACGACCTCGCCGCCGTCCTCGACGACGCCGGCATCGACCGGGCGGTGGTCTACGGCACCTCCTACGGCGGCTACCTCGCGCAGGCCTTCGGGGCCCGCCACCCCGCCCGCGTCGCCGGGATGGTGCTCGACTCGACCGGCCTGTCGGCCGCCGACCCGGCCGTCGCGCGGCGGCACCAGCGGCGGGTCCTCCTCGACGGCGACGGGCGCGGGCCGCGGCTGCTGCGGGAGCTGCTCGACCGCGGTCCCGACCCGACCGTCGACCACGTCGTCCCGCTCGTGCACGAGTTCGCCGGGCCCGCCGCGCTGGAGCGCCTCCTGGAGCTGCGGCTGCGGGGCCGCGCCGGGCGGACCTGGCGGTGCTGGCCGGGCTGGGCGCCACCGAGGTCGAGGGCGGCGTGCGCTTCCTCGCCGAGCCGGACCTCGTCGCGCCCATCACCTACGACGAGCTGGGCTGGGCCGCGCCGCTCGACGGCGCCCCGCTCGACCCGCTGCGGTTCTCCGCCGGCCCGGCCGCCCGCTACCGGGCCGCGCACCGACTGCACGGGGAGCGGTTCGACCTGCGCGCGGCCCTGCCCGGGTTCACCTGGCCGGTCGCCGTGGTCTCCGGGGAGCGCGACCTGCGCGCGCCCCGCCCGCTGGCCGAGGAGATCGCCGCGCTCGCCCCCGGTGCCGTCCTCGTCCCGCTGCGCGACACGGGCCACAGCGCCCTGGACACCCACCGCAGCGCCGCGCTGGTCGTGGCCGCCGCCGTCACGGCGGGCACCCACCACCGCCTCCCCGCGCTGGCCGACCGGCTCGCCGCCCTGCCCCGCCGCGGCTCGTCCGTCGCGCTGGGACCGGTCATCCGGGCGCGGATCGCGCTCGCGGCCTGATCTGCGCACCTCCTCGCGGGTTGCGCACGTCCGGACGTGCGCAACCCGCCAGGAGGTGCGCAACCCCGGAGGCCCCGGGCGGATCGCTCGGTACGAGCCCCCGGACCGTCGTCGCCGGCCCGGGCGAGGACGAGCGGCGGGTGCGGCCGGGGTGGGGGAGCGCGCGGCCCGTCCGGCGCAGCGGGGGGACCGGTCGGCGGCGGGCCGCGCCGGTCGCGGCGGTCGGGACCCGCCGGATCCGGTCCCGCCCGGCCGCGTGACCTGCGGCGACGCCCGGGTTCACCCCGGCCGGTGACCCGTCGCCGCGGTGATCGAACGTGCGTGCGATCCTCGGCGGCGGCGCGTGCGTGTCGGCGGGCCGACCTAGCATGGACGGGTCGGCCGGCACTCCGCGCCGGCCACCCCCACCCGGACGCAGGAGGCCCTCCCGTGGCGGATCGTCTGATCGTGCGCGGCGCCCGCGAGCACAACCTCCGCGGCGTCGACCTCGACCTGCCGCGCGACGCCATGATCGTGTTCACTGGGCTGTCCGGCTCCGGCAAGTCGAGCCTCGCGTTTGACACGATCTTCGCCGAGGGCCAGCGCCGGTACGTCGAGTCGCTGAGCGCGTACGCCCGGCAGTTCCTCGGGCAGATGGACAAGCCCGACGTCGACTTCATCGAGGGGCTCTCGCCCGCGGTGTCGATCGACCAGAAGTCCACCAACCGCAACCCGCGCTCCACGGTCGGCACCATCACCGAGGTCTACGACTACCTGCGCCTGCTCTACGCCCGCGCCGGCGTCCCGCACTGCCCGGTCTGCGGGCACGTGATCGAGAAGCAGACCCCGCAGCAGATCGTCGACCAGGTGCTCGCGATGGACGAGGGCGCCCGGTTCCAGGTCCTCGCGCCGGTGGTCCGCACCCGCAAGGGCGAGTTCGCCGACCTGTTCGCCCAGCTGCAGAACCAGGGCTACGCCCGCGTGCTCGTCGACGGCACGGTGCACCAGCTGGCCGACCCGCCCAAGCTGAAGAAGCAGGAGAAGCACGACATCTCCGTGGTCGTCGACCGACTGTCGGTCAAGGCGAGCGCCAAGCAGCGGCTCACCGACTCGGTGGAGACGGCGCTGCGGCTGGCCGACGGCCTGGTGGTGCTCGACTTCGTCGACCTGCCCGAGCACGACCCGCACCGCGAGCGCCGCTTCTCCGAGCGCATGGCCTGCCCCAACGGCCACCCCATCGCCGTCGACGACCTCGAGCCGCGCACGTTCTCCTTCAACTCGCCCTACGGCGCCTGCCCGGAGTGCTCGGGCATCGGCGTCAAGAAGGAGGTCGACCCCGAGCTGGTGGTGCCCGACCCGGACGCCACGCTGGCCGGCGGGGCGATCGCGCCGTGGTCGTCGGGCCAGTCCGCCGAGTACTTCGGGCGCCTGCTGGAGGGCCTGGGCGGCGCGCTGGGCTTCCGCACCGACACCCCGTGGCGCAAACTCACCGCCGCGCAGCAGAAGGCCGTGCTGCACGGCAGCACCGAGCAGGTGCACGTGCGCTACCGCAACCGCTACGGCCGCGAGCGCGCCTACTACGCCGACTTCGAGGGCGTCATCCCGTTCCTGGAGCGCCGGCTCGACCAGACCGAGTCCGACAGCCAGCGCGAGCGCTACGAGGGCTACATGCGCGACGTGCCGTGCCCGGTCTGCAAGGGCGCGCGGCTGCGCCCGGAGGTCCTGGCCGTCACGCTGACCCACCGCGACCGGGGCGAGCGCTCGATCGCGGAGATCTCGGCGATGTCGGTGGCCGAGTGCTCGGCGTTCCTCGAGGGCATGGTGCTCGACCAGCGCCAGACCGTGATCGCCGGCAGCATCCTCAAGGAGGTGCAGGCGCGGCTGGGCTTCCTGCTCGACGTGGGCCTGCACTACCTCTCGCTCGACCGGGCGGCCGGGTCGCTGTCGGGCGGCGAGGCCCAGCGCATCCGCCTGGCCACGCAGATCGGCTCCGGCCTGGTCGGGGTGCTCTACGTCCTCGACGAGCCGTCGATCGGCCTGCACCAGCGCGACAACCGCCGGCTCATCCAGACCCTGGTCCGGCTGCGCGACCTGGGCAACACCCTCATCGTCGTCGAGCACGACGAGGACACCATCCGCGCGGCCGACTGGGCGGTCGACATCGGCCCGGGCGCGGGCGAGCACGGCGGGCACATCGTGCACAGCGGCCCGGTCGCCGGGCTGGAGTCGCACGACACCTCGCTCACCGGCGCCTACCTGTCGGGGCGGCGCTCCATCCCCGTGCCGGAGATCCGCCGCCCGCGCGACCCGAAGCGGAGGGTGACGGTGGTCGGGGCCCGCGAGCACAACCTGCGCGGCATCGACGTCGACATCCCGCTGGGCTGCCTGGTCTCGGTGACGGGGGTGTCCGGGTCGGGCAAGTCCACGCTGATCAACGACATCCTCGCCACCGTGCTGGCCAACCAGCTCAACGGCGCGCGCCAGGTGCCCGGCCGGCACACCCGCATCACCGGGCTCGACGGGCTCGACAAGCTCGTCCGCGTCGACCAGAGCCCGATCGGGCGCACCCCGCGCTCCAACCCGGCCACCTACACCGGCGTGTGGGACAAGATCCGCAAGCTGTTCGCCTCCACCACCGAGGCGAAGGTGCGCGGCTACCAGGAGGGCCGGTTCTCGTTCAACGTCAAGGGCGGGCGCTGCGAGGCGTGCACCGGCGACGGCACCATCAAGATCGAGATGAACTTCCTGCCCGACGTCTACGTCCCCTGCGAGGTCTGCAAGGGCGCCCGCTACAACCGCGAGACGCTCGAGGTGCACTACAAGGGCAGGACCGTCGCCGACGTGCTCGACATGCCCATCGAGGAGGCGGCGGAGTTCTTCGCGCCGATCACCTCGATCGCCCGCTACCTGCGCACGCTGGTCGACGTGGGTCTGGGCTACGTGCGGCTCGGGCAGCCGGCGCCCACCCTGTCCGGGGGCGAGGCCCAGCGGGTCAAGCTGGCCAGCGAGCTGCAGAAGCGGTCCAACGGCCGCACGATCTACATCCTCGACGAGCCCACGACGGGCCTGCACTTCGAGGACGTCCGCAAGCTGCTGCTGGTCATCAACGGGCTGGTCGACAAGGGCAACTCGGTGGTCGTCATCGAGCACAACCTCGACGTCATCAAGACCTCCGACTGGGTCATCGACATGGGCCCGGAGGGCGGCACGGGCGGCGGCACGGTCGTCGCGGAGGGCACCCCCGAGCAGGTCGCGGCCCACCCCACCAGCTACACCGGCCAGTTCCTCGCCGGGCTCGTCACGCCGGAGGAGCCGACGGCGCGCCGGGCCCCGCGCCGCCGCGGGGCGGCCGTCGCGAGCTGACGGCCCGGTTCGCCGGCCCCCGTCCCCGGGTACGCCGTGCGCACGCCGGCCGGACGGCCGGCGGCACGGGGCGACACCGAGGTCGGCCACCCGGCGGCGCCGGTCGGTCGGCCGGGAGGAGCAGCGATGAGCGAGCCGGAGATCGTGCCCGAGGGCACCGACCTGACCGAGGTCGCGCCGAACCCGGCGGGGATCGTGCAGTCCGACCCGCCCGAGGGCGGCGCGGCGGCCGACCCCGACAGCCCCGACCCCGCCGACCTGGCCCCCGGGTTCGGCGGCACCAGCGAGGAGCGCCCGGAGGGCGCGGGCGGCTGACGCGCGGCCCGGCCCGGTGGTGCGCCACCGGGCCGGACGCTGCGCTCGGCGGTGGGCCGGGCCGCGTCGACGAGCCCCACCCCGGCGCCGGGGCCGTCAGCGGACCCGCAGCCGGTAGAAGCGGAAGAAGTCCTCGTCGATGTCGAGCACGTCGACCCCGGTGAAGCCGGCCCCGGCGGCGTAGCGCCGCAGGACGTCGGGCCGCATCACCGTGCCGGTGCCGGCCGAGGGCTGGTGCGCCATCCCGTCGGGCAGGCAGCACAGCAGGCTGTAGCCGTACATGAGCCGCTCGACGTCGTCGCCGGGCGCGGTGAACACCTCGGCCACCCGCTCGTCCATGACGAGCACCGTGCCGTCCTCGGCGGCCATGCCGCGCATCGCCGCCAGCACCCCGACCGGGTCGGACAGGTCGTGCACGCACTCGAACGCGGCGACCAGGTCGTACCGCTCGCCGCCCGCGGCCACCGTCGCCGCGTCGGCGACGTGGAAGCGGACGCGGTCGGCCACCCCGGCCTCCGCGGCGTGGCGGCGGGCCGCCTCGACCGACGGGACGTCGACGTCGTAGCCGTCGGCGGTGGCGGTGGGGTAGGCGAGCGCGATCCCGATCGACGACCAGCCCAGGCCGCAGCCGACGTCGGCCACGCGGCCCCCGCCGCGCAGCGCCGCGTCGACCTCGGGGATCGACGGCAGGTGCTCGCGGCCCAGCGCGCCGAGGAACAGCGGCCGGTTGGCCGCGGCCTGGGCCTCGCGGGCGTCGGTGCCGAACCGGGCCCACGACACCCCGCCGCCGGTGCGGTAGGCCTCCAGGAGCGCGTCGGTCTGCTTGCCGACGCCGACGAGGAACCGGGCGAGGGGCGCCAGGAAGTTCGGGCTCAGCTCGTCGGTCAGCGGCTCGACGTGCGCGGCGGGCAGCGTGAACCGCCGGGCGGCGGCGTCGCCGGGCGCGGTCGGGTCGTCGGTCGCGACGAGCAGGCCGGTCACGGCCTGCTGCTCCAGCCACTCGCGGGTGTACCGCTCGGCGGTCGCCGTGCGGGCCGCGAGCTCCGCGGAGGTGAGCGGGCCGGCGCCGGCGAGGGCCCGGTAGTAGCCGAGCCGGTCGCCGAGGTGCACGGCGTGCACGTCGACGAGGGCGAGCAGGGAGCCGAAGAGGCGCTCGACGAGCGCGTCGGTGGCCGCGCCGTCGCCGGCTGCGGCGGTGCTGTCGAGGGTGGTGCTCATGGTGGGGGTCCTTCCCGGTCGGTCCGGTGCCGCCCCCGGCGCAGGCGCTGCGGGTCCTCGTCGGGGAGGTCGGGCTCCCACCCGGAGGTGGGTGCCCGGCGGCGGTGGTTCGTGGCGGGAACGGTAGGAACGGGCGCTGTCGGCGTGCTGTCGGCGCGCTGTCGGCCCGGCCGGCGCGATGTCGGTACCGCCGCCGGCCCGCCGGTGCCACGATGGCGCGGTGACAGCGGTGGGCGTGCTGGGCCCGGTGCTGCTGGCCGGCCCCCGGGGCGAGGTCCGCCTCGGCTCGGCCCGGCAGCGCCGGCTGCTCGCCGCGCTCGCGGCCCACCCCGGCGCGGCCGTCGGCACCGCCGCCCTCGCGGAGCTGGTGTTCGACGACCCGCCCGCCGACCCGGCCGGCGCGGTGCAGACGAACGTCGCGCGGCTGCGCCGCCTGCTGCCGCCCGGCGTCGCCATCGCCACCACGCCCGAGGGCTACCGCCTCGACGCCGACCGCGCCGCCGTCGACGCCACCGCCTTCGCCGACCGGGTCGCCGCCGCCCCGGCCGATCCCGAGCTGCGCCGGCAGCGGCTCGAGGCGGCGCTGCGGCTGTGGCGGGGGCGCCCGTTCGCCGAGCTGGACCACCCGTCGCTGGCCCCGGAGGTCGCCCGGCTCACCGCGCTGCGCACCGCCGCCACCGAGCAGCACGCCGCGGCCCTGCTGGACACCGGCCGGGTCGGCGAGGCCGTCGCGGCGGCCGAGGCGATCGTCGCGGCCGAGCCGCTGCGGGAGGCCGCGGTCGGGCTGCTGGTGCGGGCCCTGGTCGCGGCCGGTCGCCAGGGTGACGCCCTCGCCGCGCTGGCGCGGCTGCGCGAGCGGCTCGCCGACGAGCTCGGGCTCGACCCCGCACCGGAGCTGCGCGCCCTCGAGCAGCGGGTGCTGCGCCAGGAGCTGCCCGCCCCGCGCGGGGCCGCCGCCCCGCGGCCCCGGGCGCCCCGCGTGCCCGTCAGCTCCTTCGTCGGGCGCGACGCCGACCTGGCCCGCGCCGTCGCGCTGCTCGACGGCGGCTGCCGGGTCGTGACGCTGTGCGGTCCCGGCGGCGTCGGCAAGACCCGGCTCGCCACCCACGTGGCCGCCGCGGTGGCGGAGCGCTACGACGACGGCGCGCTGGTGGTGGGGTTCGGCGACGGCGGGCCCGCCGACGTCGAACCGGTCCTGGCCGCCGCGCTCGGGCTCGCCGACGACGGCCGCACCGGGGCGTCCACGCTCGCCGACCGCGTCGTCGACGTGCTGGCGGTGCGCCGCCAGCTGCTGGTGCTCGACAACTGCGAGCACGTGGCCGACGACGTCGCGCGCCTGGTGGAGGCGGTCGCGGGCGGCACCGGCGGGGTCGACCTGCTGCTCACCAGCCGCGAGCCGCTGCGCGTCGACGGCGAGCACCTGCTGGCCGTCGAGCCGCTCGACGACGCCGCGGCGCGGCGGCTGCTGACCGACCGCATCCGCGCCGGGGCGCCCGCCGACCCGCCCGGACCGGACGAGGACGTGCTGGTCGCCGAGCTGTGCCGGCGCCTGGACCGGCTGCCGCTGGCGCTGGAGCTGGCCGCCGCCCGCGCGCGGCCCCTCGGCCTGCCCGGGCTGCTCCGGGCGGTCGAGCGCCCGCTGGAGGCGCTGCGCGACGGGCGCCGCACCGCGGCGGGGCGCCACCGGTCCCTGCGCGACGTCGTCGCCTGGTCGCACGGGCTGCTGAGCCCCGCCCAGCGCGAGCTGTTCGAGCGGATGGCCGTGTTCGCCGGCCCCGTCGGGGCGGACGCCGTCGCGGCCGTCTGCGGGAGCGCCGACGCGCTGCCGGACCTGGTGGAGCGCTCCCTGGTCGTGCGCGGGCCGGGGGAGCCGGCCCGGTTCGGCATGCTGGAGACGCTGCGGGCCTACGGCCGGGCGCAGCTCACCGCGTCCGGCGCCGGCCCGGCGCTGCGGGCGCGGCACGCGCGGTGGGCCGTCGCGCTGGCCGTCGAGCTGTCCGCCGCCCGCCTCGGGCCGGGGGAGGCGGCGGCCGTGCCCCGGTTCGACGACCACCTCGCCGACCTGCGCCGCGCCCACGCGTGGCTGTGCGAGCACGGGCCGGTCGAGGACCTGCTGCGCCTGGGCGTGCTGTTCGGCGGGTTCGCCTACCTGCGCGGCCGGATCGACCTCGTGCGGCTCGTGGACGAGACCGTGACCGCGGTGGGGGACCGGGCGCACCCGCTCGCCGCCCGGCTCCTGGGCCAGCTGGCCACCACCCACTGGCAGCGCGGCGAGCTGGACGCCGCGGAGGCCTGCTCCCGGCGCGCCCTCGACGTCGCCGCCGCGTGCGGCGACCCGGCGGCGGGCCGCGACGGCGCCGAGGCGCTGGCCAACGTGCACCTGTTCCGGGGCGACCTGGCCGGGGCGGCCGGGTGGGCCCACCGGGGGCTGCGGCTCGCCGACGAGGCGGGCGACCCCGAGGTCCGCCTCTTCTGCCGCCTCGACCTGGTGCTGAGCAGCGCGTACGCCGGGGACGACCCGGCCGCGGCCGCCCACGAGGCGGCGATCGCCGCGCTGCTGCCCGAGCTCGACTCGCCGACGGCGCGGGCGTTCCTCGCCTACGCCCGCGGCGAGCGGCGGGCCGAGCGCGGCGACCCGGCCGCCGCGGGGTTCCTGCGGGAGGCCGTCCGCCTGGCCGAGGAGGTCGACTCCCGGTTCGTCTCCGGCATCGCGCGCCACACCCTGCTGACCTGCGCGGCCCGCGGGGGCGGGGACGACCCGGCCGCCGTGCTCGCGAGCCTGCGCCCGCTGATCGACCACTGGCACGCCTACGGGGCCTGGACCCACCTGTGGATCGCGGTGCGGGCGGTGGTGGAGGTGCTGGCCCGGCTGGGCCGGCACGCCGAGGCCGCGGTGCTGCTCGGGGCCCTGCGGGCCAGCCCGCGCGCCACCCCGGCCTTCGGTCCGGACGCGGCGCGGGAGCGCGCGGTCGAGGGGGCCGGGCGGGCGGCGCTGGGGGAGGCGTTCGACGCGCTGCTGGCCGAGGGGGCCGCGCGGGGCGACGCCGGTGCCGTCGCCCTGGCCCGCCGGATCACGCGGGCCGACCCCGTCCCGGTCGGCGGGGGGAGGGCGACCCGCCCCGGGGCCACCTGCTAGCATTCGGAATGCGACCACCCCGTCGCGCGTTCCGACGTGCGTCTGGGCGTCAAGTGGAGCCCCGCTCCCACCCGAGCCGCCCCCGGTGGCCGGGTCCGGTTGAACTCCCCCGACCCCGGGTCGGGGGGGTTGTGATCGACATGGGTCTCCGCTCCGTCGCCAGCAACGACGTCGACACGAGGAGACCCCATCACCACTGAGACACGCATCAACGACCGCATCCGCGTCCCCGAGGTCCGCCTGGTCGGGCCGAACGGGGAGCAGGTCGGCATCGTGCGTATCGAGGACGCCCTGCGGCTCGCGCAGGAGGCCGAGCTCGACCTCGTCGAGGTCGCCGCCCAGGCCCGCCCGCCGGTCTGCAAGCTCATGGACTACGGCAAGTTCAAGTACGAGAGCGCGCAGAAGGCCCGCGAGTCCCGCCGCAACCAGCAGCTCACCACGATCAAGGAGCAGAAGCTCCGACCGAAGATCGACAAGCACGACTACGAGACGAAGCGCGGCCACGTCCGCCGCTTCCTCGAGGGCGGCAACAAGGTCAAGGTCACGATCATGTTCCGCGGTCGCGAGCAGTCCCGCCCCGAGCTGGGGTTCCGGCTGCTGCAGCGGCTCGCGGAGGACGTGAGCGACCTGGGTGTGGTGGAGGCGACGCCGAAGCAGGACGGTCGCAACATGACCATGGTCATCGCTCCGACCCGCAAGCCGATGACGCGCGCGGCGAAGGCAGCCGAGCAGGACCAGCACGAGCAGCAGGAGGCGGAGGTCGCCGTGGCCGACGCTCCGCAGACCTGACCGCAGGACCGATCCGGGGTCACGCCCCCCAGGTGAGTAGGGACAGCCATGCCCAAGAAGGCCAAGAACCACAGCAAGACCCCGAAGAACAAGAACCACAGCGGGATCGCCAAGCGGGTCAAGGTGACCGGCAGCGGCAAGATCATGCGCCAGCAGGCCGGCCTGCGCCACCGCCTCGAGGTCAAGTCGAGCAAGGAGACGCGCGACCTGTCGGGCGTCGTGCCCGTCGCGAAGGCCGACGTCAAGCGCGTCAAGACCATGCTCGGCCGCTGACCACCGCTCACCCCCGAACCCCGTAAGGACTGATCCCATGGCACGCGTGAAGCGCGCGGTCAACGCGCAGAAGAAGCGGCGCACCACCCTCGAGCTCGCCAGCGGGTACCGCGGGCAGCGGTCGCGGCTCTACCGCAAGGCGAAGGAGCAGATGCTCCACTCGCTGAACTACGCCTACCGCGACCGCCGCGCGAAGAAGGGCGACTTCCGGCAGCTCTGGATCACCCGGATCAACGCGGCCGCGCGCGCCAACGGCATGACCTACAACCGGTTCGTCCAGGGCCTCAAGGCCGCCGGCGTCGAGGTCGACCGCAAGATCCTGGCCGAGCTGGCCGTCACCGACGCCGCGGCGTTCGCCGCGCTGGTCGAGCTGGCGCGGAAGAACGTCCCGGCGCACGACGAGCCGAAGAAGGAGACGGCGGCCTGAGCCGCCCGACCCCGGGGAGCACCGTCCCCCTCGGACCGCCCGGTACCGATCGGACTCCGCGCGTGGTCGCAGCCCGCAAGCTGCTGCGCCGCGCGGGGCGCGACCGGGCCGGGCGGTTCCTCGTGGAGGGCGCGCAGGCCGTCCGCGAGGCGCTCGCGCACGGCACCGTGCGCGAGCTGTTCGTCGTCGACGCGGTGCGGCACGCCGACCTGGTCGCCGCCGCCCGCGGGGTGGGGGCCCGGGTGAGCCCGGTGGACGAGCGCGCCGCCGCGTCGCTGTCCGACACCGTCACCCCGCAGGGCCTCGTCGCCGTCTGCGACCTGCTCGACGTCCCGCTGGCCGCCGCGCTCGCCGGGGCCCCGCGCCTGGTCGCCGTGTGCGCGGGCGTCGCCGACCCGGGCAACGCCGGCACGATCATGCGGGTGGCCGACGCGGCGGGCGCCGACGCCGTCCTGCTCGCGGGCGACACGGTCGACCCGCACAACGGCAAGGCCGTGCGCGCGTCCACCGGCAGCGTGTTCCACCTCCCGCTGGCCCGCGAGCGCGACGCCCCCGCCGTCCTGGCCGCCTGCCGCGCCGCCGGTCTCGCCCTGCTCGTGGCCGACGGCGGCGGCGAGCTGGACCTGCACGACCCCGCCGCCCGCCCGGTGCTCGCCGGCCCGGTGGCCTGGGTGTTCGGCGGCGAGGCGCACGGCGTCCCCGCCGACCTGGCCGCCGCGGCCGACCACCGCGTCCGCATCCCGATCCACGGTCGCGCCGAGAGCCTGAACCTGGCCACGGCCGCGGCGATCTGCCTCTACGCGAGCGTCGCCGCCCGCGCCTGAGTGCGGGCGGGGCGGGGGCGGGCGAGCGGGTGTCCCTAGAATCCGCTCGCCCGCACCGTCCTCCGAGAGGTTCCCTGATCCCATGTCCGACGCGCTCGAACCCGACGTCCTCGCCGCGGCCGTGCGGGCGGCGCAGCAGGCGTTCGACGGCGCGCCGGACCTGGCCGCCCTCGCCGCCGTCCGGCCCGCGCACCTCGGCGACCGCGCCCCGCTGCTGCTGGCCCGCCGCGAGCTGGGCTCGCTGCCCGGGCGCGAGCGCGCCGACGCGGGCAAGCGCGTCAACGCCGCGCGCCAGGAGGTGCAGGAGGCGTTCGACGCCCGCCGCGCCGTCCTGTCCGCCGAGCGCGACGCCCGGGTGCTGGCCGAGGAGGCCGTCGACGTCACGCTGCCCTGGGACCGGCGTCCCCGCGGCGCCCGGCACCCGCTGACGCAGATCTCCGAGCAGATCGCCGACGTCTTCACCGGCCTGGGCTGGGAGGTCGCCGAGGGCCCCGAGGTCGAGTCGCCGTGGCTGAACTTCGACGCGCTGAACTTCGGCAAGGACCACCCGGCGCGCACGATGCAGGACACCTTCTACCTGGAGGACGGCACCGGCGGGAACGACCTGGTCCTGCGCACCCACACCTCGCCGGTGCAGATCCGCTCCCTGATCGAGCGCGACCTGCCCGTCTACGTGGTGTGCCCGGGCCGCACGTTCCGCACCGACGCCCTCGACGCCACCCACACCCCGGTGTTCCACCAGGTCGAGGGGATCGCGGTCGACCGGGGCCTGACCATGGCCCACCTCAAGGGCACGCTCGACGCGTTCGCCCGGGCGATGTTCGGCACCACGTCGAAGATCCGGTTCCGGCCGTCGTACTTCCCCTTCACCGAGCCCTCGGCCGAGCCCGACGTGTGGTTCCCGGAGAAGAAGGGCGGCGCCGGCTGGGTGGAGTGGGGCGGCTGCGGGATGGTGCACCCCAACGTGCTGCGGGCCTGCGGCGTCGACCCCGACGTCTACTCCGGCTTCGCGTTCGGCATGGGCCTGGAGCGCACCCTGATGTTCCGCAACGGCATCCCCGACATGCGCGACATGGTCGAGGGCGACGTCCGCTTCAGCCGCGCCTTCGGCGTCGGCGCCTAGGAGACCCCCCGTGCGCGTTCCGCAGTCCTGGCTGGCCGAGCTCGTCGGCGACCTGCCCTCCGTCGAGGCGACGGGCGAGGCGTTCGTCCGCGTCGGGTTCGAGGTCGAGGAGGTCCACGGGCCGCCGGAGGTCACCGGGCCGGTCGTCGTCGGCCGCGTCCTGGAGATCACCGAGCTGACCGGGTTCAAGAAGCCGATCCGGTTCTGCCGGGTCGAGGTGGGGGAGGACGAGCCGCGCGGCATCGTCTGCGGCGCGCGGAACTTCGCCGAGGGCGACCTCGTCGTCGTGACCCTGCCCGGCGCCGTGCTGCCCGGCGGGTTCGCCATCGCCGCGCGCACGACCTACGGCCACGTCTCCGACGGCATGATCGCCTCGTCGAGGGAGCTGGGGATCGGCGCCGACCACGCCGGGATCCTCGTGCTGCCCCCGGGCACCGCCGAGCCCGGCGCCGACGCCCGCCCGGTGCTCGGGCTGGACGACAGCGTCATCGAGCTCGACGTCAACCCCGACAGCGGCTACTGCTTCTCGCTGCGCGGGCTGGCCCGGGAGATGGCCGCCGCGCTGGACGTCGACTACACCGACCCGGTCGACCGCGTGGCCGTGCCCGCGGCCGAGGGCGACGCCTGGCCGGTGCGGGTCGACGAGCCGCAGCGCTGCCCGCGGTTCGTCGCCCGCCGCGTGGACGGGGTCGACCCGACCCGGCCCGCCCCCTGGTGGATGCAGCGGCGGCTGCTCGCCTCCGGGATGCGGCCGATCTCGCTGGTCGTCGACGTGACCAACTACGTCATGCTCGAGCTGGGCCAGCCGCTGCACGCCTTCGACGCGGGCCGGCTGTCCGGGCCGCTCGTGGTCCGGCAGGCCCGCGGGGGCGAGACGCTGACCACGCTCGACGACGTGGTGCGCCGGCTCGACCCGGACGACCTCCTCGTCACCGACGACTCCGGTCCCGTCGCGCTCGCGGGCGTCATGGGCGGGGCGTCCACCGAGATCGCCGGGCCCGGGCCGGACGGCACGATCGACGTGCTGCTGGAGGGCGCGCACTGGGAGCCGACCACGATCGCGCGCACCGCGCGGCGGCACAAGCTGCCCAGCGAGGCGTCCAAGCGGTTCGAGCGCGTCGTCGACCCCGAGCTGTGCCCCGCCGCCGTGGAGCGCGCCGCGCAGCTGCTCGTCGAGCACGGCGGCGGCACGATCGCGCCCGGCCGCACCGACGTCGGGGCCGCCCCCGCGCCGGTGCCCGTGCGGATGGCGCTGGACCTGCCCGACCGCGTCGCCGGGACCGGCTACCCGCCCGGCGCGACCGAGCGCCGGCTCGCCCAGGTCGGCTGCCGCGTCGAGCTGGTCCCCGGTACCGCCGGCTCGACCGACGTCGTGGCCGTGCCGCCCTCGTGGCGCCCCGACCTGCGGCAGCCCGCCGACCTGGTCGAGGAGGTGCTGCGGCTGGAGGGCCTCGACGTGATCCCGTCGGTGCTGCCGGCCGCGCCGGGCGGCCGCGGGTTGACCCCGGCCCAGCGGCGCCGCCGCGCGGTCTCCCGCGCCCTGGCCGAGGACGGCTGCGTCGAGGTGCTGCCGTTCCCGTTCGTCGGGCCGGCGGTGTGGGACGCGTTCGGCCTCGCCCCCGACGACGCGCGCCGCCGCACCGTGCGCGTGCTCAACCCCCTCGACGCCGAGCGCGCCGAGCTCGCCACGACCCTGCTGCCCGGCCTGCTGGACACGCTGGTGCGCAACCGGTCGCGCGGCGCGGGCGACCTCGCGCTGTTCCACGTCGGGCAGGTCGTGCTGCCGCACGCCCGGCCGGTGGAGATGCCCGACCCGCCCGTCGACCGGCGTCCGACCGACGCCCAGTACGCGCAGATCGGTGCGGCGCTGCCCGCGCAGCCCCTGCACGTGGCCGTCGTGCTGGCCGGCGACCGCGAGCCCGCGGGCTGGTGGGGCGCCGGGCGTCCGGTGCTCTGGGCCGATGCCGTCGCCGCCGCGCACCGCGTCGCCGCGGCCGCGGGCGTCGAGCTGCGGGTGGTGGCCGCGGACCTCGCGCCCTTCCACCCCGGCCGCTGCGCCCAGCTCCGGGTGGGCGACTGGCCGGTCGGGCACGCGGGGGAGCTGCACCCGAAGGTCGTCGAGACCCTCGGGCTGCCGCCGCGCACCTGCGCGATGGAGCTCGACCTCGACGCGCTGCCGCTGGTCGAGGACCACCCTGCGCCGCGGGTGTCGCCCTACCCACCGGTCGGGGTGGACGTCGCGCTGGTCACCGACGCGGGCGTGCCCGCCGCCGACCTCACCGACGCCCTGCGCGACGGCGGCGGCGACCTGCTGGAGGACGTGCGCCTGTTCGACGTCTACACCGGCGCGCAGGTGGGGGAGGGGAAGCGCTCCATGGCCTTCACGCTCCGCTTCCGCGCCCCCGACCGCACGCTGACCAGCGAGGAGGCCAACACCGCGCGCGACGCCGCCGTCGCCGTGGCGGCCCGCCGGCACGGGGCCGCCCTGCGGGCCTGACCGGCCCGCGGCCGGGGACGGCGGCTGTGGGGGCGGCCACGTGGCGCCGCCCCCGCCCCGCCGGGGGCGCAGGATGATCCGGTGGTGGTCCCCGGGGAGCGCAGCCGACTGCGGCTGCTGCAGCTGACGACGTTCACCAGCAGCTGCGACCGGTTCGCGATCGCGCCGCTGCTCGTCGCGATCGGGCTCGACCTCCGCGTGCCGCTGTCGGGGGCCGCGCTCGTCGCGACCGGCTACTTCCTCGCCTACGGGCTGATGCAGCCGGTGTGGGGGATGGTGAGCGACCGCATCGGCCGCGTGCGGGTGATGCGCCTGGCGCTGCTCGGCGCCGCGGTGGCCGGGGCGGCGTCGGCGGTGGCGCCCACCCTCGCCGTGCTGGGCGTCGCCCGGGTGGTGGCCGGGGCCTGCTTCGCCGCCGTCGTGCCCTCGGCGCTCGTGTACGTGGGGGACGTCTGGCCCGCACCGACCCGCCAGCGGCCCCTGTCGGAGATCCTCAGCGCCTCGGCCCTGGGGATCGCCCTGGCGACCGTCGGGGCGGGCCTGCTGGCCGACCTCGTGGGCTGGCGGGTGGTCCCGGCCCTGACCGGGCTGGTCGCGGCCGGTCTGTGGTTCGCGCTCGCCCGCCTGCCCGAGCCGGAGCGCGGCCCGGCGACGGGCTCGCCGCTGCGCTCGATCCGGCGGGTGCTGCGCTCCCGGTGGGGCCCGCTGGTGCTCGGGGTGGTGCTCGCCGAGGGGGCGGTGGTGCTCGGCGTGCTCACCTACCTCGCCCCGGCCGTGCAGTCGCTGGGCTGGTCGGCGGGGGTTGCGGGGCTGGTCGCGGCGGCCTTCGGGGTGGGCGCCCTGGGGTTCTCGCGCGTCGTGCGGGTGCTGGTCAGCCGGCTCGCCCCGCCCGGCATGGCCGCGGTCGGCGGGGTGTGCCTGGTGCTGGCCTGGGCCGTGCCGGCCGTCGCCGTCACGGTGCCGACGCTCGTGGCCGCCGGCCTGCTCGTCGGGGCGGCCTGGGCGTTCCTGCACACCACCCTGCAGGGGTGGGCGACCGAGATGGTGCCCGACGAGCGCGCCACCGCCGTCGCGCTGTTCGCGGGCGCCCTGTTCCTCGGCAGCGCGCTCGGCACCGCGGCGGCCGCGCCCTTCGCGGAGGCGGGGGCGTACGGGGCGGTGTTCGCGGTGTCGGCGCTGGTCGCGGTGCCCGTCGCGGTCGTCGCCGCGGTGGGCCGGGGCCGCGCGGCCCGACCGGCCTGAGGGCTCACGCCGGCAGGGCAGCCAGGGCCGCGCCGGCGGCGGTCCGCCAGGCGTCGTCGGCGGGGGCGCCGTCGAGCACGGCGACGGTGACGACGTGCCGGGGCCCGGCCAGCTGCAGCACCTGGCCCGGCGGGGTGTCGACCAGGACGGCCGCCTCCCCGACGCCGTCGAGGTCGCGCCGGCCCTCCGGCGGCGCGGCCCGGACGAAGTCGGCCGGGGTCCCCTCGCGCGGCGCGTAGACGTTGACCATCGCGAGCGGCGTGCCGTCGCCCGCCGCCCCGACGTAGCAGGCGGACCGGACCCCGCCGTCCTCCCGCTCCACCCGCTGCTGCTCCGGCGGCAGGACGGGCTGCCCGAGCAGCGCGCTGAACGCGAGCGCGTCGAGCAGGCACTCGTCGGCGACGACGTCCGCGGCCAGCGCGCTGCGCGGTCCCCCCTCGGGCGCGGCTCCAGCGGGCGGGGCCGGGGACGCCGGGGCGGGAGCGGTGGCCGCTGGCGCGGCCGCGACGCCGGTGCCGGGCACCGCGGTGGTGCAGCCCGCGAGCAGCACCGCGCCGCCGGCGAGCAGGCCCAGGACGGTCCGCCGCATCCGCACCGGGGCGACGGTAGGGGACCGGACGGGGGTCGCGCGGGGGTTCGGGGGAACTCAGCCGAGGTGGCGCAGGGCCTCGCGCCGCGACAGGGGGGACAGGCCGGGGTGCTCGGCCACGAACCGGCGGACCCAGTCCGGGTCGGTGCGGGCGTGCTGGCGCAGCGCCCACCCCACGGCCCTGCGCAGGAAGGGGTCGCGGTCGTCGGCGTTGGCGCGCAGGACGGCGGCGAGCAGGTCGGTGTCGGTGGCCCCCCGGGAGCCGAGCTGGGCGATCACCGCCGCGCGGCGCAGCCACCGGTCGGGGTCGGTCGACCAGCGCCGCAGCACCGGCGCCACCGCGGCGGGGTCGGCGCGCAGCAGGGGCCCGATCCGCTTCGGGGCGATCTCGTCGGTGGTGTCCCACCAGGCCCCCTCGACGACCCACCGCCGGTAGAGCGGCAGCCAGGAGGTGTCCTGGGGCGGGGACCAGCGGCGCAGCCCGGTCAGGGCGATCGCGACGTAGCGGTCCTCCCGGAACTCCGCGCCGTCCCACAGCTCCCGGACCAGCGCGGTGAAGGCGGCCGCGTCCGGGGCGGGGCGGGTCGCGACCAGCTCGCGCACCAGCGCGTCCCGCGCCGGCCTCGGCACGCCGCGGAACGGCATCACCGACCGCATGTAGGCCTCCATCGCCGGGGCCGCGGCGGGGTCGGCGAGCGCGGCCAGCCCGTCCCGGACCGCGCGCACGAGGGGGGTCACGGGAAGCAGTTTGCATCGATTTGCGCTCTACTGCATAGTCATCCACGTGGTGATGATCGCGGTGGCCGGGGCGAGCGGGTACGCCGGGGGTGAGGTCCTCCGGTTGCTGCTCGCGCACCCGGAGGCGGAGATCGGGGCGCTGACGGCGGGCGGCAGCGCCGGCACGTGCCTGGGCGGGCACCAGCCGCACCTGCTGCCGCTGGCCGACCGCGTGCTGGCCGAGACGACGCCCGAGGTCCTGGCCGGGCACGACGTCGTGTTCCTCGCGCTGCCCCACGGGCGCAGCGCGGCGCTCGCGGCGCAGCTCGGCGAGGACGTGGTGGTGATCGACTGCGGCGCCGACCACCGCCTCGCCGACCCGGCGGCCTGGGAGCGCTGGTACGGCGGCGAGCACGCCGGGAGCTGGCCCTACGGCCTGCCCGAGCTCCCCGGCGCCCGCGACGCGCTGCGCGGCGCCCGCCGGGTCGCCGTGCCCGGCTGCTACCCCACCGCGGTCAGCCTCGCGCTGGTCCCGGCCCTGGCGGCCGGGCTCGTCGGGCCCGAGGTCGTCGTCACCGCGGTCACCGGCACCTCCGGCGCGGGCAGGGCGCTCAAGCCGCACCTGCTCGGCGCCGAGGTGATGGGCTCGCTGTCCGCCTACGGCGTCGGCGGGGTGCACCGGCACACCCCCGAGATGGTGCAGAACCTCTCCGCCGCCGCCGGCACGGCCGTCGGGGTGAGCTTCACCCCCGTGCTCGCGCCGCTGCCGCGGGGCATCCTCGCCTCCTGCTCGGCGCCCACCACCGCCTCCGCCGCGGACGTGCGGGCCGCCTACGAGAAGGCGTACGCGGACGAGCCGTTCGTCCACCTGCTGCCCGAGGGCGTGTGGCCGACCACGGCCGCGACGCTGGGCGCCAACACCTGCCACCTGCAGGTCGCGGTGGACGCCGACGCGGGCCGGCTCGTCGCCGTGGCGGCGATCGACAACCTCACCAAGGGCACCGCCGGCGCCGCCGTGCAGTGCATGAACCTCGCCCTGGGCCTGCCCGAGACGACCGGGCTCCCCCTGAACGGAGTGGCACCGTGAGCGTCACCGCGCCCCGCGGGTTCCGGGCGGCCGCCGTCGCCGCCGGGCTCAAGGACGGCGGGCGGCTCGACCTCGCGCTCGTCGTCAACGACGGCCCCGGTCGCGCGGCGGCCGGGATGTTCACCACCAACCAGGTCAAGGCCGCGCCCGTGCTGTGGTCGCAGCAGGTGCTCACCGGCGGCGCGCTGCGCGCCGTGGTGCTCAACTCCGGCGGGGCCAACGCCTGCACCGGCCCGCAGGGGTTCCAGACGGCGCACGCGACGGCGGAGAGGGCGGCCGAGCTGCTCGGCTGCGGGGCGGTCGAGGTGGCCGTCTGCTCCACCGGCATCATCGGCCAGCAGCTGCCCCGCGACCTGCTCCTGGCCGGGTTGGAGGAGGCGGCCGCCGGCCTGTCCGCCGACCCGGACGTCGGGGCCACGCCCGCGGCCACCGCCGTCCTCACCACCGACAGCCGCCCCAAGCAGGCGCACGTCGTCCGCGACGGCTGGAGCGTCGGCGGGTTCGCCAAGGGCGCCGGCATGCTCGCCCCGAACATGGCGACGATGCTCGTCGTCCTGACCACCGACGCCGTCGCCGACGCCGCCGCGTGCGACGCGGCGCTGCGCGCGGCCGTCGGGCGCACGTTCGACCGCCTCGACGTCGATGGCGGCACCTCCACCAACGACACCGTGCTGCTGCTGGCCTCCGGCGCGTCCGGTGCGACCCCGTCGGCGGACGAGCTGACCGCGGCCGTCACCGACGCCTGCGCCGCGCTGGCCCGCGAGCTGCAGGCCGACGCCGAGGGCGCCACCAAGCGCGTCACGGTCACCGTGACCGGCGCCCGGACCGAGGCCGACGCCGTCGCGGTCGGGCGCACCGTGGCGCAGGACAACCTGTGCAAGACCGCGTTCTTCGGCTCCGACCCCAACTGGGGGCGCATCGCGATGGCCGTGGGGCGGGCGCCCGGCGAGGTCGTCCCCGACTCGCTGTCGATCACCCTGAACGGGACGCCGGTGTGCCGCGACGGCGTGGCCGCGGGCGACCGGCACGCGGCCGACCTGTCGGGCCCCGACCTCCACGTGGAGATCGACCTGGGCCTGGGCGCCGGCACCGCGGAGTTCCTCACCACCGACCTGTCCCACGCCTACGTCGAGGAGAACAGTGCGTACTCCAGCTGACGAACGGCTGGCCCGGGCCGGTGAGAAGGCCGCCATCCTCGCCGAGGCGCTGCCGTGGCTGCAGCAGTGGAACGGGCGCGTCGTCGTGGTCAAGTACGGCGGCAACGCGATGGTCGACGAGGAGCTCAAGCAGGCCTTCGCCCGCGACATGGTGTTCCTGCGCCTGGCCGGCATCCACCCGGTCGTCGTGCACGGGGGCGGCCCGCAGATCAGCGCCATGCTGGCCCGGCTCGGCCTGCCCGGGGAGTTCCGCGGCGGGCTGCGGGTCACCACGCCGGAGACGATCGACGTGGTCCGGATGGTGCTGGTCGGGCAGGTGGGCCGGGAGCTGGTCGGGCTGATCAACCAGCACGGGCCCTACGCCGTCGGCCTGTCCGGCGAGGACGCGGGCCTGTTCACCGCCGAGAAGCGCACGGCGCTGGTCGGCGGCGAGGCCGTCGACATCGGGCTGGTCGGCGACGTCGTGGAGGTCAGCCCGGACGCCGTGCTCGACATCGTCCGCGCCGGGCGCATCCCGGTCGTGGCGGGCATCGCCCCCGACGTCGACGGGCAGGTCTACAACATCAACGCCGACAGCGCCGCCGCCGCGCTGGCCGCGGCCCTGGACGCGGCGAAGCTCGTCGTCCTCACCGACGTCGAGGGGCTGTACGCGGCCTGGCCCGACCGGGACTCGCTGATCAGCGAGCTGACCGCCGACGAGCTGGAGCCGATGCTGCCGGGGCTGGAGAGCGGGATGGCCCCGAAGATGGAGGCCTGCCTGCGGGCGGTGCGCGGCGGGGTCGGGCGGGCCCACGTGATCGACGGGCGGGTGCCGCACGCGGTGCTGCTCGAGGTGTTCACCAGCGAGGGAGTCGGAACGATGGTTGTCCCATGAGCGAGTACGCGAGCCGGTGGCAGTCGGCGATGATGGACAACTACGGCACCCCGCCGATCGCGCTCGTGCGCGGCCGCGGCGCCGAGGTGTGGGACGCCGAGGGCCGGCGCTACCTCGACCTGCTCGGCGGCATCGCCGTCAACGCCCTGGGCCACGCGCACCCGGCCGTCGTCGAGGCGGTCACCCGGCAGATCTCCACGCTGGGCCACACCTCGAACCTCTACATCACCGAACCGCCGCTGGCGCTGTCCGAGCGGCTGCTGGAGCTGCTCGGGCAGCCGGGCCGGGTGCTGCTGTGCAACTCCGGCGCCGAGGCCAACGAGGCCGCGTTCAAGATCGCCCGCCGGACCGGGCGGCGCGGGGTCGTCGCCGCGGAGAACGCCTTCCACGGCCGCACGATGGGCGCGCTCGCGCTCACCGGCCAGGCGGGCAAGCGGGCGCCGTTCGAGCCGCTCGTGCCCGGGGTGACCCACGTTCCCTACGGCGACGTCGCCGCGCTCGACGCCGCCGTCGACGCCGACACCGCCGCCGTGGTCCTGGAGCCGATCATGGGCGAGGCCGGGGCCGTCACCCCGCCCGCGGGCTACCTCGCGGCGGCCCGGGAGATCACCGCCGCCCGCGGCGCGCTGCTCGTGCTCGACGAGGTGCAGACCGGCATCGGCCGCACCGGCTCCTGGTTCGCCCACCAGGCCGCGGGCGTCGTGCCGGACGTCGTCACCCTGGCCAAGGGCCTGGGCGGCGGGCTGCCCATCGGGGCCTGCATCGGCCTCGGCGCGGCCGGCGACCTGCTCGAACCCGGCCAGCACGGCACCACGTTCGGCGGCAACCCGGTCTGCGCGGCCGCGGCGCTCGCCGTCCTGGACACGATCGCCAGCGACGGGCTGCTGGAGCACGTGAGCCTGGTCGGCAAGACGATCGCCACCGGCGTCGAGGCGCTGGGCCACCCGCTCGTGCGCGGCGTCGACGGCGCCGGGCTGCTGCTCGGGATCGTGCTCGGCGAGCCGGTGTCCGCGCCGCTCGCCGCCGCGGCCCGCGACGCCGGGTTCCTCGTCAACAACGCCGCCCCCGACCGGCTCCGGCTCGCCCCGCCGCTCGTGCTGACCGAGGAGCAGGCCGGCGAGTTCCTCGCCGCGCTGCCCGGGCTGCTGGACGGCGTGTCGTGAGGCACCTCCTGCGCGACGACGACCTCTCCCCGGCCGAGCAGGCCGAGGTCCTCGCCCTGGCCGCGGAGCTCAAGGCCGACCCGTTCGGGCACCGTCCGCTGGCCGGGCCCCGGGCGGTCGCGGTGCTGTTCGACAAGCCCTCCACCCGCACCCGGGTGTCGTTCGAGGTCGGGATCGCCCAGCTCGGCGGCCACCCGGTGGTCGTCGACGCCCGCGCCAGCCAGCTCGGCCGGGGCGAGACGATCGCCGACACCGCGCGGGTGCTGTCGCGCTACGTTGACGCGATCGTCTGGCGCACCGGGCACCAGGCGCGCATCGAGGAGATGGCCGCCGCGGCCACCGTGCCGGTGGTCAACGCGCTCACCGACTCCTTCCACCCCTGCCAGGTGCTCGCCGACCTGCAGACGGTGCGGGAGCGGCTCGGGCGGCTCGCCGGGGTCACCCTGACCTACCTGGGCGACGGCGCGAACAACATGGCCCACTCGCTGCTGCTCGGCGGCACCACCGCCGGGATGCACGTGCGGGTCTGCGCCCCCGAGGGCTTCCGGCCCGACGCGGAGGTGCTGCGCGACGCGAAGGCCCGGGCCGCGGACACCGGCGGCGGCGCCGAGGTCGTCGCCGACCCGCACGCCGCCGCGGCCGGCGCGCAGGTGCTCGTCACCGACACCTGGGTCTCGATGGGCCAGGAGGACGACGGGCTCGACCGCACCGCGCCGTTCCGCCCGCTGCGGGTGGACGCCGACCTGCTGGCCCGCGCCGCGGACGACGCGATCGTGCTGCACTGCCTGCCCGCGCACCGCGGCGACGAGATCACCGACGAGGTGCTCGACGGCCCGCAGAGCGCGGTGTGGGACGAGGCGGAGAACCGCCTGCACGCCCAGAAGGCGCTGCTGACGTGGCTGCTGTCGTCGTGACCGCCCGGGACCGGTCGTGAGCGCGACGCGGGCGGCCCGGCAGGCCCGGGTCGTCGAGATCGTGCGGGACCGGGCTGTGCACAGCCAGATCGAGCTGCTGGAGCTGCTGGAGACCGACGGCATCGCCGTCACCCAGGCCACCCTGTCGCGCGACCTCGACGAGCTCGGCGCGATCAAGGTCCGCGGCGCGTACGTCATCCCGGACGACGGCAGCCCGGTGCGCGGCGTCGAGGGCGGCACCGCCCGCCTGTCCCGGTTGCTGGGGGACCTGCTCACCGGCGCGGACGCGAGTGGGAACCTGGCCGTCCTGCGCACCCCGCCGGGGGGCGCGCACTACCTGGCCAGCGCGCTCGACCGCGCGGCCCTGCACGACGTCGTCGGCACCATCGCCGGCGACGACACCCTGATGGTGGTGGCCCGCGAGCCGCTCACCGGCGCCGAACTCGTCGCGCTCCTGCGCGGACTCCGGGCCCCGCGCGACTCGTCGACAAGGAGCAATCCGTGAGCAAGGTCCTGACCTCCCTGCCGAAGGGCGAGCGCATCGGCATCGCCTTCTCCGGGGGCCTCGACACCTCCGTGGCGGTCGCGTGGATGCGCGAGAGCGGTGGGATCCCGTGCACCTACACCGCCGACCTCGGCCAGTACGACGAGCAGGACATCGCCGGTGTGCCCGAGCGGGCCCGGCAGTACGGCGCCGAGATCGCGCGCGTGGTCGACATCCGGCCGCAGCTGGTGGAGGAGGGGCTGGCCGCGCTGGCGTGCGGCGCGTTCCACATCCGCTCGGGGGGTCGGACGTACTTCAACACCACGCCGCTGGGCCGGGCGGTCACGGGGACGCTGCTGGTCCGGGCGATGCGCGCCGACGACGTCAACATCTGGGGCGACGGGTCGACGTTCAAGGGCAACGACATCGAGCGGTTCTACCGCTACGGCCTGATGGCCAACCCCGAGCTGCGCATCTACAAGCCGTGGCTGGACGCCGACTTCGTCCACGAGCTGGGCGGGCGCCGGGAGATGAGCACGTGGCTCACCGCCCACGGCCTGCCCTACCGCGACGCGGCGGAGAAGGCGTACTCCACCGACGCCAACATCTGGGGCGCCACGCACGAGGCGAAGACCCTCGAGCACCTCGACGTGTCCCTGGAGACCATCGAGCCGATCATGGGGGTGAAGTTCTGGGACCCGTCGGTGGACATCGCGACCGAGGACGTCGCGATCACCTTCGAGGCCGGCTACCCGGTGGCGATCAACGGCGAGCGGTTCGGAGACCAGGTCTCCCTCGTGCTCGCGGCCAATGCGGTCGGCGGGCGGCACGGCCTGGGCATGTCCGACCAGATCGAGAACCGGATCATCGAGGCGAAGTCGCGCGGCATCTACGAGGCGCCCGGGATGGCGCTGCTGTTCGCCGCCTACGAGCGGCTGCTGCAGGCGATCCACAACGAGGACACCCTGGCCCACTACCACGCCTCGGGCCGCCGGCTCGGCCGGCTGCTCTACGAGGGCCGCTGGCTCGACCCGCAGGCGCTCATGCAGCGCGAGTCCATCCAGCGCTGGGTCGCCTCGCTGGCCACCGGCACCGTCGTGCTCCGCCTGCGCCGCGGGGACGACTACACGATCCTCGACACCCAGGGGCCCGGCTTCTCCTACCACCCGGAGCGGCTGTCGATGGAGCGGGTGGAGAACCCCGCCTTCGGGCCGGGCGACCGGATCGGCCAGCTGACCATGCGCAACCTCGACATCGCCGACTCCCGCGCCAAGCTGGAGGCCTACGCCGGGCAGCCGCTGGAGCAGGGCACGGTCCTGGTCGAGCACGGCACGCTGTTCGGCGAGCTGCCCCCGGGCGGCTTCGACCGGATCGCGGCCACCGACGAGACCGGCGAGCGCGACCCCCTCGACGACGCCGCCCTGGAAGCGGGGACCGACTGATGGCGGGCCTGTGGGGCGGCCGGTTCACCTCCGGTCCCGCGGACGCCCTGGCCGCGCTGTCGAGGTCCACGCACTTCGACTGGCGCCTGGCCCCCTACGACGTGCGGGCGTCGACGGCGCACGCCCGCGTGCTGGCGCGCGCGGGCCTGCTCACCGACGACGAGCTGACCGGCATGCTCGACGCGCTGGCCAAGCTCGGGGCCGACGTGGAGTCCGGGGCGTTCGGCCCCGCCCCCGACGACGAGGACGTGCACTCCGCCCTGGAGCGCGGGCTGATCGACCGGGCGGGCGCCGAGCTGGGCGGGAAGTTGCGCGCCGGGCGCTCGCGCAACGACCAGGTGGCGACGCTGTTCCGGATGTGGCTGCGCGACGCGGCCCGCCGGGTCGGCGCCGGGGTGCTCGACGTCGTCGACGCCCTGGTGGCGCAGGCCGCCGCGCACCCGGACGCGCCCATGCCCGGCCGCACGCACCTGCAGCACGCCCAGCCGGTGCTGCTCGCCCACCACCTCGCCGCGCACGCCCACGCGCTGCTGCGCGACGTCGACCGGCTGCGCGACTGGGACCGCCGCGCCGCCGAGTCGCCCTACGGCTCCGGCGCGCTGGCCGGGTCGTCGCTCGGGCTCGACCCGGAGGCCGTCGCGGCGGAGCTGGGCTTCGCCTCGTCCAGCGCCAACTCCATCGACGGCACCGCCGCGCGCGACTTCGCCGCCGAGGCCGCGTTCGTGCTGGCCATGACCGCGGTCGACCTGTCCCGGATCGCCGAGGAGGTGATCGTCTGGGCCACGGCGGAGTTCTCCTACGTCACCCTCGACGACGCCTACTCCACCGGCAGCTCGATCATGCCGCAGAAGAAGAACCCCGACGTCGCCGAGCTGGCCCGGGGCAAGGCCGGGCGCCTGATCGGCAACCTCGCCGGGCTGCTCGCCACGCTCAAGGGCCTCCCGCTGGCCTACAACCGCGACCTGCAGGAGGACAAGGAGCCGCTGTTCGACTCCGTCGAGCAGCTGGAGCTGCTGCTGCCCGCCGTCGCCGGCATGGTCGCCACGCTGCGGTTCCACACCGACCGGCTCGCCGAGCTGGCCCCCGCGGGCTTCACCCTGGCCACGGACGTCGCCGAGTGGCTCGTGCGCTCCGGCGTCCCGTTCCGGACGGCGCACGAGGCGGCCGGCGGCTGCGTCCGCGCCGCCGAGGCCCGGGGCGTCGGCCTGGCCGACCTCACCGACGCCGAGCTGGCCGCCGTGCACCCCGCGCTCACCGCCGGGGTCCGCGGGGTGCTCACCGTGGCGGGGTCGATAGCCTCCCGGGACGCCCGCGGGGGTACCGCGGGGGAGCGCGTCGCCGAGCAGCTCGACGACCTGCGCGCGGCCGCGGCGACCGCCCGGGCCGCACTGGCTACCGGAGGACCCGCATGACCACGGTGACGTCACCCCAGGCCGCCTACGACGAGCTCGTGGCGCAGGGCCTGTCCCTGGACCTCACCCGGGGCAAGCCGTCGGCGGCCCAGCTCGACCTGTCGACGGACATCCTGTCGCTGCCCGGCGACCGCTACCGCGCTGCCGGGGGCACCGACACCCGCAACTACGCGGGCCTGCAGGGCCTGCCGGAGCTGCGCGAGATCTTCGCGCCCGCGCTGCAGGTGCCCGTCGAGCAGCTGATCGCGTTCGGCAACTCCTCGCTGGAGCTGATGCACGACACGCTCGTGCACGCGATGCTCTCGCCGCTGCCGGGAGCGGAGCGCCGCTGGGTCGACGAGGAGCGCGTCGTGTTCCTCGCGCCGGTGCCCGGCTACGACCGGCACTTCTCGGTGTGCGACCGGCTCGGGATCGAGCTCGTCGCCGTCCCGATGACGCCGGACGGCCCGGACATGGATGTCGTCTCCGAGCTCGTCGCCGCCGACCCGTCGATCAAGGGCATCTGGTGCGTGCCGAAGTACTCCAACCCCGACGGCGCGGTGTACTCCGACGAGGTCGTGCGCCGGCTGGCCACGATGCCGACGGCCGCGCCCGACTTCCGGATCATGTGGGACAACGCCTACGCCGTGCACCACCTCACCGACGACGCGGTCGAGATCGCCGACCTGCTGGCGCTGGCCGCGGAGGCGGGGCACGCCGACCGTCCGTTCGTGTTCGGGTCCACCTCGAAGATCACCCTCGCCGGCGCGGGCGTGGCCTTCCTGGGCGCCTCCCCGGCGAACGTGAAGTGGTGGCTCGCGCTCACGGCCAAGCGGACGATCGGGCCGGACAAGGTCAACCACCTGCGCCACGCGCTGTTCTTCGGCGACACCGCCGGCGTCACGGCGCACATGGGCCGCCACCGCGAGCTGCTGGCGCCCAAGTTCGCGGTGCTGGAGGCCATCCTCACCGAGCACTTCGCCGACGTCCCCGGGGTGAGCTGGTCGAGCCCGAGGGGCGGCTACTTCGTCACGCTGACCGTGCCCGAGGGCACGGCCACCGAGGTCGTCCGGCTGGCCAAGGAGGCGGGCATCGCGCTGACGCCCGCCGGCGCGACGCACCCCGGGGGCGTGGACCCGCAGGACGCGACCATCCGCCTGGCGCCGTCGTTCCCGCCGCTCGACGAGGTCGAGAAGGCGATGCGGGGCGTGGCGGTGTGCGTGGAGCTGGCGCTCGCGTCCCGGTGAGCCCGCTCCTGGACCGGGAGGAGCTGCGCGACGACGTCGTGGCCGCGGCCGTCCGGCTGCTGGGGTGCACGGTGGAGGCCGACACCCCCGACGGGACGGTCGCGGTGCGGCTGGTCGAGGTGGAGGCCTACCGCGGGGCGGACGACCCGGCGTCGCACAGCTTCCGCGGCCGCACCCCGCGCAACGCGGTGATGTTCGGCCCGCCGGGGCACCTGTACGTCTACTTCGTGTACGGGATGCACTTCTGCGCCAACGTGAGCTGCCTGCCCGACGGGCAGGCGGGCGCCGTGCTGCTGCGCGCCGGCGAGGTGGTGTCCGACCCGGCCGTCGCCCGCGGGCGCCGACCGACGGCGCGGCGCGACCACGACCTCGCCCGCGGCCCGGCCCGGCTGGCGTCGCTGCTCGGGCTGACCCGGGAGCGCAACGGCGTCGACGTCACCGACGCCGGGTCCCCGGTGCGGCTGCGCCCGGGCGAGCCCGTGGCCGCGTCCCGGGTGCGGACCGGGCCGCGGGTGGGCGTGGCCACCGCCCGCGACGTGCCGTGGCGGTTCTGGATCGACGGGTCGGCGGCCGTGAGCGCCTACCGGCCCGGGCGGGTCCGAACCCGGTAGCGGTGTTGCGCGAGGATGGTCGTCGTGAGTGGTGACGTGCTGGACGACCTGGAGTGGCGCGGTCTCATCGCGCAGAGCACCGACCGCGACGCGCTGCGCCGCGACCTCGACGACGGGGTGCTCACGCTGTACTGCGGCTTCGACCCGTCGGCCCCGAGCCTGCACGCCGGCAACCTCGTGCCGCTGCTCACCCTGCGCCGCTTCCAGCAGGCCGGAGCGCGGCCGATCGTCCTGGCCGGCGGCGCGACCGGCATGATCGGCGACCCCCGGGACGTCGGCGAGCGGTCGCTGCACAGCGTCGAGACGGTGGGCGAGTGGGCGACGCGCATCCGGGGACAGCTCGAGCGGTTCGTGGAGTTCGACGACTCACCGACGGGGGCGGTGCTGGCGGACAACCTCGACTGGACCGGCGGGCAGTCGGTGCTGGAGTTCCTGCGCGACATCGGCAAGCACTTCTCGGTCAACGTCATGCTCGGGCGGGAGACGGTCAAGCGCCGGCTCGCGGCCGAGGGGATGAGCTACACCGAGTTCAGCTACCTGCTGCTGCAGAGCCAGGACTACCTGCACCTGCACCGGCGGTACGGCTGCCGCCTGCAGATCGGCGGGTCCGACCAGTGGGGCAACATCGTCGGGGGGGTCGAGCTCATCCGGCGGGTCGAGGGCGGGACGGCGCACGCGCTGACGATGCCGCTGGTCACCGACTCGGAGGGCCGCAAGTTCGGCAAGTCCACCGGCGGCGGCAACATCTGGCTCGACCCGGGGATGACGAGCCCGTACGCCTGGTACCAGTTCTTCGTCAACGTGCCCGACGCCGACGTGGGCCGGTACCTGCGCCTGTTCACCTTCATGCCGCGCGAGGAGATCGAGGCGCTCGAGGCCGACGTCGCCGAACGGCCGCACCTGCGCGCCGGGCAGCGCGCCCTGGCCGGCGAGCTGACCACGCTGGTCCACGGGCGGCGCCAGACCGACCAGGTGGTGGCGGCGAGCGGCGCGCTGTTCGGTCGCGGGGAGCTGCGCGAGCTCGACGCGGCCACCCTGGACGCCGCGCTCGGCGAGGTGCCGCGGGCGGACGTCGCCCCGGGGGAGGAGCCGAGCATCCTCGACCTGCTCGTGGCCACCGGCCTGAGCGACAGCCGCAGCGCCGCGCGGCGCGCGGTCGGCGAGGGCGGGGCGTACGTCAACAACGCCAAGGTGGTCGACGAGGGCTGGACGCCCGCGGCGGAGGACCTCCTGCCCGGCGGGTGGCTCGTGGTGCGCCGGGGCAAGCGCAACCTCGCCGGGGTGCGCGTCTCCGCCTCCTGACCAGGGCGGATGCCGGAAGGGGACCCCCCTGGAACGGCCCCGGATCGGGCCGTGTAACTTTCTCCTCGTCGCCACGGCGGGCAGCACGACAGACCGGGACGAGCTCTTCGGCCCGAGTCACAGCCCGCGGAACGGCGGACCTCCGTCCGGCCCGCACCACACGGTGCGCCGACGGGGGAGTGGGACTGGCGGAGCTTGACTCCGCGCTCAGGACCATGTAGGTTGTTGGAGTTGTCGCCGCAGCGGGCAGCACGACAGACCGGGACGATGTCATCGGACCAGGGTCGGCTCGCAGGACAGCGACAGACCACAGCAGTGGCCACCGGCTCGGGTCGGGGGAACTGCGACCTGGGACGCCGGAGTTCGACTCCGAGACACGGACCAGATAATCTAGGGAAGTCGCCCCGGCCCGGTCCGCGAGGATCGCGATGGTGTGCGGGTGTCTTTTGAGAACTCAACAGTGTGTCGAGCTTTATCATTGTTCTGGTTGTTGTGCCAGATATGTTGTGCGGATCGGGGGCGTTTGTCCTCCGGTCTTTGTTGGGCCAGTTTTTGTTGGAGAGTTTGATCCTGGCTCAGGACGAACGCTGGCGGCGTGCTTAACACATGCAAGTCGAGCGCTGAAGCCTTCGGGTGGATGAGCGGCGAACGGGTGAGTAACAC